>ENA-OQHR01000744-OQHR01000744.1-human-gut-metagenome-genome-assembly--contig:-NODE-744-length-20896-cov-8.112974_pt1 | contig 20896 bp, 23 predicted proteins | sample MGYA00242566_ERZ504725 | MGnify/ENA primary metagenome ERZ504725 (study PRJEB26092, sample SAMD00036217) | human gut metagenome | host: Homo sapiens | study: EMG produced TPA metagenomics assembly of... | reverse complement strand
TTCCTGACTTTCTTCTTTACTTTATCCAATGACTTTTTCGGAACTTTCATCCTATATTTCTTTTCCTGAAATTGATAATAAAAAGCAAATCCCAGATATTTTGCTTTTGTCGTACTATCATTATACTTTTTTATTATAAAAAAATACATAAACAACATTCGCCAAAACATGCACAAAATGTTATACTTTTACATAATAGCCAACTATTTTTTAACAATATTTTGTAGAATCGTAAAATTGCATAATTCATATTGTTGTATTTTGTGCAATATGACAAGGAAGACATTACTTGTATACATTATCAGCATACTATCACAAATCCAGGGTTGATTTTATGGATAAAAAACATCCCCTGTTTATTGGAAGCTGCGGTACTTATCATCTATACACCGTAGAAAAGCTTCCTACCCACCGCCCGAAAGGCCGGCTTGATTATCAGCTTCTTTACATCGCATCCGGACGGGCACATTTTTATTTTGATGGAAAACCTACTGTTGTAGAAGCCGGCAATATGATACTCTACCGTCCACGTGAGGAACAACGCTATTATTATGGAGCGGATCAGACCGAAGTTTACTGGGTTCACTTTACTGGAAATAATGTAAAGAACTTTCTGAGAAGATATGGGATTGCCGACGATACCCGCATTATTTATACCGGTATCTCCATTGAGTACAAAAATCTATTTATGTCTATGATCGAGGAACTGAATCTGCAGCGAATTGATTACGAGGAGATGCTGATAAATTATTTCACGATTCTCCTGATCAACCTCCATAGAATAGCACTGCAAAAGCCACGTAAAAAGAACCTTCAGAACATGAACGATATGGAACAGGCTGCACAGTACTTTCGGATGCATTATAATAAACCTATAAGTATTGAGGACTATGCTGTTTCCCACAATATGAGTATCAGCTGGTTCATCCAGAACTTCCGTCAGTATGCCAATACTACACCTGCTCAATACGTGCAGTCTCTGAGGCTTACCAATGCAAAAATGCTTCTGGAAACGACCAATTATAATATCACAGAAATAGCCAACCTGGTCGGGTACGAGAATCCATTATATTTCAGCCGCTTTTTCCGAAAACAGTGTGGCATTTCCCCTTCACAGTTCCGCAAACAGCTGGTGCCGAATGCAGAAAGCTGTCCAAAATAAAACCAATCAAAAACGCTGGGAGCAATTCTCAGCGTTTTTGATTGGTTTTATTTAACATAATATTATGATACTTTTTTTACCTTAGAATTAATGGACATAAAGCCTGCTTCAGGATGTCGCGGATAAATATTCTTATACCTGTAAGTACTCAGCACGATTCCCATGAGTCCATAAGAAACTATGATACAGCTTCCTCCGGCTGAAAAAAACGGAAGAAATGTTATTGATTGCGGAAATACGCCAAGATTCTCAAGGACATTTATCAAAAAACTGATGAGAAATACAATTCCGCACCCGCATCCCATCATCATACCCAGCTGATTTTTCTGTCGCAACGCAGTGTTAAAGACTGCAAAAATCAAAACCGCAAGAACACAGCACAAAAGTATAGCTGCAATTATTCCATATACAGATGACAGATAGGTCAGAATGTAATCCGCGTTAAATGCTGGCAGGATTCCCGTTACATCTGATTTGCTTTTCCCGATCAGCTTATTTTGTCTCCAAAGTGAATGCAACATTTTTGTGAGATAATCTGTTTCGCTACCGCTGGAAAACATCGCCTGTATGCGCGCAATTTGATATTCCGCCAGCCTGTTTCTCAGGTACATATCCAGGAAAGCTGCTATAGGCGCGGTCAAAAACACAGCCCAGATTCCACAGATAGTTCTTTTCTTTCTGACAGTAAACCAGTCCTTTTTGATTGCGATCGTCAACATAGTCAGCATAGTTACCAGCATCACACAAGCTGTCCTGAGTGCCGGCAGGCTGTAAACTAATATTACTGGAGCAATCAGCCATAAGATTGCTCTTACCAGTCCCTTATATCCCCACCCATGATATTTATATAAAATTGCTCCATATATGGGGACATAAAACAGCATCAGTTTTTGTACATCCATGCCTCTTCTGCCTCCTGGCAGTGATATAAAAATCCTTGCTCCGTTTACCTGGCCTCCTTCCAATATAACCAGCAAACAGGCGGACAATAAAACAGCTGCAATTATTTTTGAAAATTTTGCCAGTACGGTATAGTCCAGCAGATACAAAATCATCATGACAGCCAGCCCGATCATAACATGAAACACATATCTGTCAGAACCGGCTACCGCATTCTCACTGGCTTTTCCGGAAATCCCTGCATGTATCAGAACACCTGCAATGCTGATAAGTATAATCATTCCCAAAAGTTTCCATGCAGCTTGAGGTCTGTGGATACTGTCAAGGGAGATTCCTGTTTCCACAGGATCCCCCATGTCTCTGACGGCTTCCTTCTCTGCCTGTTCATGATCCATGCCTGCCTTCATGTTTTCCGCAATCTGATCCTCCATATGATCCTGCAGTTCCTGTTTTATGTATGGTCTGGCTTTTGTGCAGCGAATCTGTTCCAGCAATAATTTCAGATATTCATCCATAACTCACACCTCCAGTATAAGCACATTGGTCACTGCTGCAGAATACTCTTTCCATTCCTCTATTTTCTTTTCCAGGAATCCTCTTCCCTGTCTGGTAAGGCTATAATACTTTCTGGTCTTTCCAGCTACATCCTGTTCATATACTGTCAGGAGTCCTTTCTCTTCCAAGCTGTGCAGCAATGGATAAAGAGTTCCAGCCTTCAGCTCAAATACATTCTGAGATTTTTGCCTCAGTGTGTCGATCATCTCATATCCATACATATCCTTTTCAGACAAAAGTTTCATTACAAGCATTGCCATACTTCCTGAAACCAATGCTCTTTCAATAGCCATCTGGTCCACCCCCTTCTTAGAATAAGTTATATATCGGCGCTCTATATATCGGTCATCTATATAATAGATTATTTTACATTATTTGTCAATATATCAATAAAATTTATCAAAACTAATGGCTATTACCATTCATTGATTGTTTCGGTAATTGCCATATTGTATGTGCTTCGCCGGGGCGTAGGCCGCAGCAATGGCGGTAACGAAAGAAAACACAATAACAATAGCAAGTAATTCTACCGGCATGCTCCACAGAGTTCCAAAATACCATGTAAGCAGCTTGATATACAGGAAACGACTAAGAGCAATCCCTATGACGCCACCGATTACAAATCCAGAAATGGAATAAGTAAAGGCTTCTTCGGCAATCATCCGTGTAAACTGATTTCCGTCCATACCGACAGCCCGCATAGCACCATACTGTTTTATCCGGGCTGTTACGCTCGTAGAAATGCTGTTTATAGTATTAAACAGTGTAATCATAGCAATAATTGCCAAAAAACTATATACACTAAAATTTCAACCTCTTGTCCCGCTATCTGAATGGTATCTCCAACTTTTAGTGGATTGTCTTTATTTGAAGCAGTCATGACCTTATTACTGTCCCCGTAAATTTCTGATAAATCCCCTTGTACAAGACTGTCTTTTGCTCTGTCTAACAAATAGTCACTGTACGATGTGATATTTACATGATTGATTCCCTGCCGTGAAGAAGCAGCAGAAACATTCTCTATGTATGTGCTGCCAAAAACGTGATCTATACCAGAAATAGAACTGACGGTATCATTCAAAAAAATAAGAGGGCTGCATCTTACAGCTCTCTTATTTTAAATATACATCCTATTCTTCATATCCCTGCGGATTATTAGACTGCCATCTCCAGGAATCTTCACACATCTCACGGATACCGTTTTCTGCTTTCCAGCCAAGCTCTTTTTCTGTCTTAGATGCATCACAATAACAAGTTGCAATATCTCCTGCTCGGCGAGGTTTGATCACATATGGAATTTTCACACCAGTTGCAGCTTCAAAATTCTTCACAATATCAAGAACACTACAGCCCTTTCCGGTTCCCAGATTGTAAACCGCAAGCCCTGGATTTTCTTCGATTTTCTTAAGTGCTTTTACATGACCCTTTGCCAGGTCCACAACATGAATATAATCTCTTACACCAGTTCCATCCGGAGTATCATAAGCATATCCTGCAGAAGCATCACCTGATAGGTTGAATTTCGATGGTTTTTCAGATAATCTCTGCGAAGAAAACCATACTTGCCAAGTTGATCCATCTGCTCACCGGATTTATAAGTAAGATCTGGAAGCAGATATCCATTTACATTCGTATACGTTAGTTTCATTTTGTTAGCACTCTCCATTTCTCATCATTTTTTGACCACAAATTTACGACATTTACGACAAATCTGACACTGCTTTACAATACCAGACAAAATGACTGATACCCCGAAAAGCCTGTAAAACAGGCACTTTTGGGATACACAAGACAGGACAAAAATCGACTTCCATTATCAAATAAAAAACGCGAATATTCCAGTGCTTAATAAGCCACTGATATTCGCGTTTCTTATTATCCTAACCACTTGAAAGATGGATAGTATCTTACAACAGCTTTCCCCACAAGCTGGTCAAATCGCACGAATTTGTTTTTCCATGAACGTGAATCCTTCGAATCATTCCGGTTGTCACCAAGCATGAAATAACTGTTTTCCGGAACTGTATATGGACCATAACTTCCGATCATTTTCTCCGGAATGAAAGAGTCATCCAATGGAGTGGGTGAACCATCAATGTAAACTTTCCCATCCTTAATTTCCACTACCTCTCCCGGCAGTCCGATCACTCTTTTGATAAAAAGACGGCTTTCATCATCTGGGTATTTGAATATTACAATATCAAATCGCTCCGGGTCCTTGAACTTTTCAGAAATTTCATAACCGAACAGATTAAGATTAATTCCATACGCAAGCCGAAAGCCGAAAAGGCGGTCTTTCACCATAAGTGTTTTTTCCATGGAGGGTGAAGGGATTTTTGCGTTAATCAAAACAACATTATTGATAACCAGAGTAATTGCCACTACTATTACAATCAATTTCACATAGCCTAACAGTTCACGCCAGATTTTCATGCTCTCCACCTCACCGTTCTTCATTATTCATATATCTGAACAATCTTTTGTCATATTTTGCTTCCTGGTACCAGCCAATTCCGATCATGACCACGCCTAATACAATGGTAACCGTTCTGACCATTGTATCAGCTGAAAACAGGCAGGTGATTACAATTCCAGTTCCTGCACCTGTAAAAAAGTCAATAACAGACTTTTCCCGTTTCAATGATCCAAGCACTCTTTCTTTATCCATGGTTTTTACCATTTTGACATCTTCCTTTATTAAGACATCGAGAGAAATATCAAAACGGTTGCTGATGTCTATGAGAATCTGCAGATCCGGATAGCTCTTTTCATTTTCCCAATTAGACACAGTCTGTCTGGTAACATGAAATATTTTTCCAAATTCCTCCTGGGTCAGTCCCTTTTCTTTTCGTATTTTTAATATCTGCGTTCCAATGTTAATATTGCTCTGCTCCTGTTCTTCCAATCGGTTTTGCTTTCTCACCTGGATTATATAAAAATTTCTGCCAAATGAAAAGCAATTTACCTTTTACAGCGAAAAAACAGGTATGCAAAGCTTCTTTGACATGGGATTTTTGAAAACAGATTCACGTTTCTCTACCTAATCTGAATCCTTATTTTATCCCCGACAGATGTCCAACCGGATTCTGCAGTGATTTCACCTGTAGCTCCATCATAATATGCGCTTTCTTCGGTTCCGTAATCTTCATCCGTTTTATCTGCTGCGTCGGTATTTTCTTTCTGGTCTGTATCGTCTTGAAGCCTTACTTCTGTGGGAGCATCTGCCCCTCCGATAATTTGAGTTTCAACCTGATCCTCTGCATCTGACGGATTTTTTTCCTCCAAAGTATCCTCCGGAACTTCTTCTACCGCTTCTGTAGTCTCACCAATTTCTACAAAATCGTCATCAACCCAGACAGTGTCTGCTGCAGCCATGTAAGGTTCTCTGGTATAAAGCTGTAATTCCAGATAATCGCTGTCAATATCCGGGAGCAAAAGAACCGGGCCGTCAGAATCCAGCTGATACATACCCCAGAAACTGGTTTTAAAACTCCATTGAGATTTACCATCTGCCGAATTACTGCGCAGTTCATACTGTACCTGATTTCCTTTACTGTCTGTCCCCATAAGCATCATCTCATTACCATTATACAGCTTTTCCTCAAGTTCTTCCGGAATTTCTGCCTTAATTATACTTTGCAGTTTATTCATGGAAAAGTCTGTTAATTTTACGGTTCCTTCTTCTGTTTTAACAGAAACATCTTCTAGCTTTTTATGAACTGTCTGTTTCATAAGCTCCTCATGGGGAATAGAAAAATCAAACTCAAACTCTGCGAAATAATCTTCGCCAAGATTTTCATTTTGATAGGCACCGAGTACCAAATGTACTTCTGGATTTTCTCCCAAATCACCATCAAGGGAAAACCGGGATTCCAGAACAGCATCATAGACATTTTCATCCAGTCCAGTATTTAGCAAATCTTCGTCCGAATATGGCAGAAGGTGTCCGCTTTCGTATTCTTCAATTTTCTGTCCATTTATTGTAGTTTTCTGATAATCAATGTCAAGCTGTGTATTGGCAAAGGTCCAGTCATCCTGGACATCATCCGTGTCCTTTTGCCCGGAAGATGTTTTTTCTGCATGCACCTTTGTTAACAGAACCCCATTATCCAGAACAACTTCTTTTAATGTTACAGTAATTCCTTTGTCTTCCTTAGAGGTATTCAACACTTCCGTATAAGATTCAATGCCTTTTGGGAAACCAAGGGTTTCTCCTATGGACAATGTAATATTTTTTATTGCAGCCTGGATATGTGGATTAGAAAAGATAACAGAACCCAAGGTGACGATCACACAGGCAGCTGCTGCTTTGCTCCACCCTTTTGGTCTCCGGTTTTCCTTTTTTTCACTCCATTCCCGCTCTGCTTCCTCTATATATTTCGGATCAATATTACCAAATTCTTTTGAAAAATCAAACTTTTTCATATGCGTCCTCCTTCTTTTTCCAACAGTTTCAACAGCTTTTTCCGGTTTCTGTATAAATTCATTTTCACGCTTCCCGCTGACATATGATGCCTTTTGGATATTGCAGAAACAGGATCTAAAAACCAGTATCTTCGTACAAAAATATTTCTGTCCTTTGGAGACATTTCTTCCAAAAAACGATTTATGGTTTCCATCAGTTCTTTTTCCGCCAGCTGTTCTTCCACGGTATAAGTTACATTTAGCTGCTCCATTTCCTCCATAACATCTGCCATATGAACATCCGGGCGCTTGCCTGCAAACTTTTTCCTTAAGCGGTCAATACTAAGATTTCTTGTAATCCGACCGCAAAAGTGTGCCAATACAGAAGGATGCGTAGGAGGAATCTGTGACCATACCGAAAACCAGGTATCATTCAGACATTCCTCGGCATCTTCTCTATTCGCCAATAAATTCCAGGCAATCTTGTAGCAATAGGGGTGATACTTAGTACTCAATTCTATAATTCCATTCTCATCTCTTTTCAAAAACAGGTTTATAATTTCATCATCATTCATTTACAGGTTGTCCTCCGGGTTTCTTTAAGATAAAAGTCACTGTCCATAATCTGACCAGCAACAGATAAGGCGCCTTTTTGAATAAAAAAATTTCCATTCATATTATATATCGTAAAAAATAGTGGATGGTAACAAAAAAATTTAATTTTTTTCAGTTGAGATCCAAACTACAGTTTTGGTTTTCAGAAGATTACCTTTTAGGGATAAAAGTAATGAAAAGCAGCCGATATTCTCATTTTATATATCATGAGATACCGGCTGCAACTGCTGTTATAAAATATTTTCTTGTTCTGTAGTTTTGTACTTTATACTACAGCATTCATTATAATCACGGTCAAAACACATCCTATAAACTTTCCACAAAACGCATAAAATCTTCTCTTCCTTTTGGTGTGCATTTATAAACTCCGGACTCTTCCAGCACATGTACAAACACCAGTCCTACTTCTTTTTGAAGAATTGCATGAATGTTCTCTGCATTAATATCCGAATATTTTTTCAGCAATTCTTTCACCCAGACCTCATGCTTTGCTATTTTTTCATTTGAAGAAATATCTTTTCCAGATAAAATGTATTCCTCTAAATTGTCTGATATTCAAGTCGTTGAGTCGCTCTTGAAAGTAAAACCGTATTACACTTGTAAAAAAGGTCTGCCACTTCTGCACTCAGATTTTTTTTGCAAGTGTAATATTCTACATATTCCTGAACTATCCTTATGGAGTAACATATCACTGATATGGACAAACAGATACCTTTCGACGCTCAATCAGTCTATTAATTGTTTTAGTACCAACATCAAATTGAATCAATTTCTTTATATAACTTTATTAATTGCCTAAGCAAATTTTCATATTCTTTTATTGTCTCATCCGAATCAGACTCTTTTACTATATCCTTGTCATTTCGTAGATTAGAAATTTCAAATGGGTATTGGTTCAATAATTTGATTGTTTCTTTGCAATTTGGGATTAATTGATTTCTTTTATTATATGGAATCGCATTTATGCGCTCTCTTAAATTATGCCGCAGATTGTATGCAAGCCAGTCTGCCGTATCAAAAAAAGCACGATACTCATGTCCATATGCTTTCTCAAGGTTTCCTTTGATATAAGAATAGTAATCGTATCCTTCCGGCACTTTTTTGGTTGTGCTTGCAAAAATCCTTACAATATGATCATATGCATCCCGGTGCTCTTTTAATGGCTGAATTAATGCATCCCCATTTTCTGATATTTCTTCGGCTGTAAGTAGATAAATTTTGGTTTTTTGATGTAATTGATATATCTTTTTCCACAACAGTCCAATCTCATCGTTTTGCATTAGATTAAAAACATTTTGTTCAGCCATTTAAAATACCCCGCTATTGAATTAATGAATTTTTAACTTTGACTCCTTTTCCCTCATTACCAGAAACGATTTTTCATCTAGAATACGGTCACCAAAAATCCGCCAGGATCCACGTCGCTTTATTCGGTACGCTTTAATAGTGGAGATTTGTCCGTTTTCACAGTCTCTTGAAAAAAATTTCCTATATTTAAAAGTTTCTATTATCCCCCATAGAGTTCCTGCAACTATAAAAAAGGAAGTACTGCTACAGCTTCAATCATAAATATTCTCCTTATCATCCCAGTTACATGCATCGTCACAATCGGACTGCATCCCAAGGTCTTTTGGTTCGATCACATTTCTTACACTACTACCTGCACTATATTTTTCTCTTCTGTAAATTATGCTAAGATGAACAAATGTTTCTCTGTAAAGTAACAAAAGAATAAATCCAACAAATATACAGGATAGTAATATAACTCCTTTCCTAGATGCCACAGACTGCAATTGTGGATTTCCAATGAAGCAAACTGCTGAAATTGCGCTTCCTGATTTGCCTTTCCATTTAAGAACAATGAGTCGAAAGCATCCAAAACCGTAAGATCTTTCAGATTTCCACCCACATACTCCTTAAACTCTTCCTCCAATAATCCGAAAGTTTCTATACAAACAAATAGAGTTTTATCATAAAAGTCCCAAATACCATTGTCAACGGATTTTTCGTATATTTATATTTTTACCGTCTCATAACCAACTCTCTCACTTCGAACATGTAGCAAAAAATCTATCATACCAGATAAGGAATGTCAAAACTGTCCAGATTTTACGGCTGTTATCTGCCTTTTTCTCTTTGTGCTCTTTCAGAAGTAAAAGAAGCTTATCTGTATGAAAAAACTCTTCTGCTTCTTTCGAGGTAAATAACTCCTTTACCCTCTGATACCAGTCATCCTGCCGCAGCCACACACGGATTGGAATTGGAAAACCAAGTTTCCTACGTTCATCGGTTTCCTGTGGAAGAAATTCTGAAACAGCTTTACGGAAAATATATTTGGTTGTACCCGCTGCAATCTTGGCTTCTTTCGGAAGCTTTGCTGCAAAGTCAAAAACTTCTTTATCCAGAAATGGTACCCTGACTTCCAATGAATGTGCCATGCTCATTTTATCTGCTTTCTGTAAAATATCGCCAGGAAACCAGTATCTCAGATCTACAGACTGCATTTTTTCCATGTCTCGAAGTGATCCTCTGTTTTCTGACTCAAGTTCTTTAAAAAATGGTCTTAAATATTCCTGTGTGGAAGGTCCTGTTACTTTATTTTTCAAAATCTGCGCTTTCTCTTTTTCACGGTAAATATATGCATTTCCGATGAAACGTTCTTCCACTTTCATTCCTGCACGGATAAGGAAATCTCGTCCCTTCACATCCGGCAGCTTTGCAGCCAGTTTTCCAATTACACGTCTGACACCAAATGGAATCCAGGCAATTTTTTTCAATGATTCCGGTTCTCTGTAAATATTATATCCACCGAAAAGCTCGTCTGCTCCTTCTCCGGAAAGAACAACCTTGACATGACCTGCAGCCTCTTTTGAGAGAAAGTAGAGTGCAACGGCAGAAGCATCAGCAAGGGGCTCATCCATATGATACATAACATCTGGAAGGGCATCCCAGAATTCCTGCTTGGATATGATTTTCACATGGTGTTTTAAACCAGCTTTTTCTGCCACTTTGGCAGCTTTGTTTACTTCACTATATCGGTCTCCCTCATCGAATCCCACTGTAAATGCCTGATCTGCACCAGAGGAAGAAGCCAGATAACCGGAATCCACTCCCCCGGATAAAAACGCGCCGACTTCCACATCACTTAACATATGGTGCTCCACTGAATCCTTTAAATTCTCTGCAAGCTGATTCCGCAGCTGCTCCATATTCGTCTTACGGTCCCATTGGCCTGGTGCAAGCTTTGTTTTGAAATAAGTCTTTATCTCATAGTTTCCGTTTTTATATAAAAGCATATGACCTGGCATAAGCTTATAAATCCCCCTGAAAAAAGTTTCTTCCAGAGGGGAATATTGAAATGACAAATACTGCTCCAGTGCCTTCTGATTTACTTTCCTTTCATAGCCTGGAAATGCAAGGATACTCTTAATTTCAGAAGCAAATACAAAGTGTCCATCTATTTCGGCATAGTACACAGGCTTAATTCCAAAAAAATCCCTTGCAAGCATCAAACTCTGCTCCTGTTCATTCCATACAGCAAACCCAAACATTCCCCTGAGCTTATCCAGTGCCTTCTCCCCATACTGCTGAATAGTATTTATCAGAACCTCCGTGTCAGAATGAGTACAGAAAGAAATGCCGAAAGCCTCAAGTTCTGCCCGCAGTTCCTTATAATTATAGATTTCTCCATTAAAAACAATATGAAGGTTTCCGTCCGCACTTTCCATAGGCTGCTGCCCATCTTCTAAATCAATAATACTAAGTCTTCGAAAGCCCAGCGTGATCTTCTCCCTGCAAAAAGAGCCCTCACTATCCGGGCCCCTATGCTCAATAGCTTTCATCATCCTTTCAATTACTGTCTTCTGATCCTGTCTGTAACCTGTAAATCCACAGATTCCGCACATTTTATCCTCCGTATCTATTTGATGTAGTTTATACGCTGCAGCAACTTTTTTACCACAATTGAATCCCACATGGTCACATCGTAATCATAGTGGTCTGTGAGTCTGCGCCTCAGCTTGTGTTCTCCCTGTTTTTCTACAGATGTAGAAATCTTTTCTAATTCTACATCTATAGAATCAAAAAGTCAATCTTATTTTCTACAATTGCAGAATCTATGTCATATATTTGATTACCCGTCATGACATACCCCAATGACTCAGTTCTTACAGATTTTCAAACGGTGTGAATGCCTCACTGCTGATAAAATGAAAAGCCGGAAAAACGGTCTTTTGTTACAGAGCCATTTTTCCGACTGTATGGTTACCTATATTTAGTCAACTACCCATTACCTAAAGGTAATGGGCTTGGCAGACTTAGCCAAAAAGAACCGATATCAGTCTTGCAAAGACCTTGTATCGGTTCTTTTTGTATTTTCTCATTATCTAATTATGGGAGGATTTTTCTGTATCACCGAAAAAACTTTTATCCCCGCACTTCAAGCCACTGGTCAATGTTCCCAAAATGTACCGCCTGCAGGTTATCTACATCAACCAGTTGCGGGAAGCTGTTTCTGCCCTACCTGCGGAAACAAGTATTCCATGGAACGCACTACTTCCATGTCTTTTAAACTTGTTAATGTCCAGCACCGCCACTGTGTTTTTACTATTGATGAAAATCTTCGTGACTTTTTTCTTGAAGACCGTACTCTGCTCGACTGCCTCTTTCACTCTGTTACCAGTGTCGTCTCTCGTATGTTCTTCAAAATGAACAAGTCTAAAAATTATACACCTGGTTTTATTATGGTACTACATACTTTTGGCAGGGATTTAAAATGGAATCCCCACATCCACTGTCTTATATCGGAAGGTGGTTACAGTGATGATGGATTCTGGCGTCCGGTCCACCACTTCAATTATACTTATCTGCGTAATGCTTTCCGCACAGCACTGCTTGATTAAATGGGACGCAGACTCGGATCTTCTTTCAAAAAAATAAAATCCCAGTGCTACACGAATCATAAAGAAGGCTTTTACGTTTATGCAAAACCAAACAAGTGTGACCCTGAAACGGTCATAAAATACATTGGACGTTATCTTGGACGGCCAGTTATTGCCACATCCAGAATTGACAGCTATGATGAGGACTCGGAAACAGTCACATTTCATTACAACCGTCATGAAGATGACAAATATATTCAGGAAACAATCCCTGCATTAGATTTCATCAGGCGTTTGATCCGGCACATACCGGAGAAACACTTTAAAATGATCCGGTATGGCGGTCTTTATGCACGTCACCGCGAAATAGATAAAAATCTGCACCTAGCAATTTCAAAAGCGAAACGGCATACTCTGCGCGACTTTAACAAATGGCGCACAGCTATCCTTTCTTCTTTTGGATATGATCCATTAAAGTGTCCAGACTGTAAACATGAAATGCTCTTTCTGGAACTTTACTTTAACCACAAGCGCGTCTCCCTCGAAGAAATGTACGAGAAAATAATGTCCAAAGCTCGTAGAAGATGGTCTTCTGCATAATTTTTATGGATTCTGTGATATAATCCTCTCAAAGGAGGAAAACACCATGAAACCAGATATCGAGGAACTGCGCAAAAAATACATCGAAAATCCACCAGAAGGAATGACTTCCAGGGACATTCGCCACATGAGCGAAGAAGAACTTCTGGATATGGATTATTTTCTAAATGATGACGAACTTGATGACGATTTTGGAGAGGAAGGCTTTTATATCTTCTAATCCAAGAATCGTCTTGTCGTCGTGCCCGCCTCCGTGCGGGCATTTTTCAATTCAAGAGAGCGCCACAGGCGGTCTTTCCTATAAAGTAAAAAGAAACTCCTGTGAATAGCAAACCATTCACAGGAGTTTCTTTTTTGGCACCATTTTGACACCGCTGGTCTAATTTTTCAATTTTAAATTTATCCGTATTTCATCTTGCTGATAAACATTTCACTGTTTCTAATCTGATAAATTTACGAACATTTCTTTTCTTAGAGTACAGAAAAACCCCGGAAACCTTGCGGTTCCGGGGTATCTTACGTTTGGACACAATGTTATCTTACGATAACGATATATATAATTTTATCTGCTAATCAGTGATTACTCGATGATAGAAGCAACACGGCCTGATCCTACAGTACGTCCACCTTCACGATATCAGACTGGTGTATTGCGGTGTGCAAATGGTGATTTTTCGTGTGATTTGTGAGGAAAAATCCAGATTTTCCGCTGTGTCCGTGTGGTTTGTTTGGATTTTGTTATCATGGTGTTATCACACCATGCTATTCGTAAGACCAAATATTTGCTATCTCATAATTTTTTATTTTTCTGGCCTTTTCAACACATTGTTTTAATTCGTCTGCTTCTCCTGTTCCAGTTGTCTTAACACTTTTATAATACTGATGTAATGCCTCCACACAATTATATAAGCCATCCAAATAATACCGTTCACCTTGACTTGCTAAATCTTCATATATGTCTATACACTTACTGATAGATACTGTAATATATCTCTGAGTTTCTTCCTTAACAAAAAAAGGTTGCTTGAGCAATGGTGTCAAATGAATCCATAATGTTTTCGAATACTCTATGTCTAAATATTTTATTGAACTGAAAAATTTTTCAAACGATACATTTTGATTGCAATTTTCTTTTAAAAATACCAAGCATTGTATTCCTGTAAATACACTTGAATAAAGCTTTTTATTTTTCGTTAATATAATATTTTCAAACATATCAACACATTCTTCAAGTTTATTTTTCTCGGTCATTTCTAGTATATCAATTGCAATGGTACTAATTCGACAATCCGATAATGCTGTCTTAATTTTTTCAATCAGTGGATACACATCTGTAATCAATTGATTTTGTATAGCTTCACAATAGATAAGTGCAACAAGTTCCTCAATTACTAAAAACTTATTTTCACATTTATCTTTTTCTCCCATAAAATTATCTTTTAATAAGCTTTTTTCATGGATTATGAAATCATATGAGCGAGTCAAAATAGTGTTTGCAAGTTCTTTATTTAAAATTACCTTACTACATTTTCTCAGGGAAATTTTCGATGTCGAATAAAAAAAGCTAAAATAATCCCGGACACTTCCATATGAATTATTTCCTACACACCCTGTTGGTGTTACACTTTTCACATATTCTGTATTCATCAAATATGTATAATATAATTTTGAAAAATCAACCGATTCTGGATACGGTAATTTCTCCCAAATAAATGGATAGTATAATTCTGTTGTCGGCAGAGTATCTTTATCATTCTTCCAAAAGGCTGTTACAATATCGTTTCGATATTTTTCTAACGGTTTATTATTCCACAATACCAATAAGCAAGATAATCCATTATCTCTTTCACATGTATTTTCATTTAAACTCGCACGAAGTGCTTTTTCATAAAATAATTCCACATCTTCTTCATATATTTCAAATGATACATCATTAAAATAACTAGCCAAATGATATTGTGCGTCAAACTCAGAGAAAATAATATTCTGACAAGCATTTGCAATATTTCCATTAAATCTGGTTGAAATTATCTGTAAAATCTTTTTTATATCTCCAACTATAAACGAATCTTCCTTTTTGCTGAATCTACTTAATATCCCCAAAAAAGTAATTATATTTGCATCATCTATAAACACCACTAAACGCGGTAATACATTTAAGATATTCTTCACTGATGCAAAATACTTTTTTTATCATATCTATCTTTCTCTGTATACAGTTTTACAACATCAATCAATTTGTCAAAAAGGCACTGTTTTTCCAAATCAGTTATATTTAAAAGCGTTTTCCGTGTAAAAATCTGATTTATAACTTTTTCTTGATTTGTCCTAACAGCCAATGCCATCTTCCAATAAGTATATTCACTCGAATTCATTATCTCATCATACACACGTGGAAGCAGCCTTGCTTGATCCGAAAACATCGGCAAGCACAATCTATCTATTCCAAGAATAAAAACAAATGAATTTTTATAACAAGCATTTTCTCCAGAATAAAATACTGTAATACTCTTATTAGAATTAAGACTAAACGGAACTATCTTTTCTTCCTTTTTTCTATCTTTTTCAAAAAAAACTTGCTCCAATTTTTCTCTTTGATCAACAATAATCCTTCTTGTATTATATGAATTATCATAATACTTCTTGTCAGAATATTCCTCCGTAATTTCCCAATTTCCAATTCTGTAACACAAATTTAAATATCCCAAATATGAAGCATATATTTCATCCGACAATTTCATCTGCGCTAAATCTGCCGAACACTCACTTAATATCTTGTCTGCAATATCATTCTTTGACAATTGTTTATATAACGCTGCCTTTTTTACCCTATACTCAAATGATGGCGTTTCTATTTTCTCAATTAGTGTCTTTGCTTCCTCATAATCAAATAGAGAAATACAATTTTTCATTTTTTCAATAAGGTATTCATTTTTATAATATGGGATTTTATTACAATATACCTCACTTTTTTCCATACAGGCATCATATAACTCTTTTTTACCATCGATTCTATACATTTCTGCCAAATACAATAATATCTCACATAACGTTTCTATTTGTGAATTTTTCTCAATTAACTTTTCTGTTACTTTTTCTAAATATTCAGCATTTTTATCTTCTAAAACAACCAAACATTTTCTTAGTATTTTAATAATAGTTGAAATTAGCTTCTCTGGTACTTTCTCCTGATTATGAACCAATTTCAGCACTACACTAAAATGTTTTAAGAAATAATCTGCATATTTAACCCTTTTTTCTTCCGGGAGTAAAATGTACGGATCTATCAACTTTTCAACTTTATGTGAATAGTTTTTCAGCTTTTCAAAGTATTCTTCTTTTTCCGCTTCCTTAGGTTGCCAAAATATATCAACATTCTGGTATGGCCTTTCCAAATAAATATCTTTTTCACTCTGATTTTTTTCTAATAAACCAACAAATTCTGAAATTGCCTGATAGTGTCGATTTTCTTCCTGTCGAGATACTAATCCAGAAATATCTACTATAGTAATCCCCTTATTTTCCAACAGTTTTCTCTCTGGTGCACTGAGTTTTTCATATAAACCAATCAAATAAATCGTTGGACAGTATTCGCCCATATTATCTCGTAACCAGCCAAGCCAACTTTGGAAATTAGGGTCATCCCCGGAAAATCCAAGTAAGCATAACCTAGTTTCAAGCATCGCCTGCTGTACAGTATTAACTAATGCTGAATATTTATCTGGGTATGTTCTATAATCTTCGTCGCTTATTATATATGGCTTTACTTGTGGAATACTACCATGCAACTTAATTATCCGCGGCTTTATGCTTCCAGGCAAATCATTTTGAGAATATATGATTTCATAGTTATTCTCACGATAAATCATATCTACCGTCTGTTCCAAAAGAGTATCATAATTTGTTGTAAAAATATCTGACCAATGTAATTTTAAAAGTCTTTTATGTAATTCTCCTGGAGCAAACATTTCATCTGCAATGGACTGTTCTATCAAATTATTTATTTTATTTCTATCAAAATTAGCAATATATTCATCTGCCAGCTTTGTGACATTTTTCCCTGATGTCTTTATAATCCTTTGTCTATTCCATTCTTCTTTTTCTTGTTTTTCTAATGGTGCTGGATATAGTTCCTCATACATTTTTTCAGCAAGTTCACTCCAATTTGGTGGTTGCATACTTGCCATTCCTTTACTCTGTGCATTTTTTGAAAATCCAGCTCCAATCATTAGCGAAACATCCCCATATTTTCTTGGTTCTTTTAATCGCTGTGCAATATCATTTATATAAGAATAAACAGTATTATCACTCATCTAAATACCTCTTTTGCAGAAATGATTTTTCATATTATATCATTCTTCATTAAATATATTATCCAACGGTATTTCTATTTCTGTAATTTCTTCACATACTCATAAATTCTCTTAAGCATTCCGTCTTTATCTTCTCCTAATTCTCCACGGATTTTATCTCCAAATTCCATATACGTATTGAATCCAAGCATATATACAGCCATTGCCATAGACAGCTCATCGTTTTCATCACCATATAATGATGCCACTTTTCTCAATTCATCAATAACCGTATCGTGTGGTACTTCAACACCGCCTTCTTCATTTACAACAGAATTAATTACCTCCGGCAATACCATACACATCTTGTAAAATGCATCTTCTTCACCAGTGAGAATTGCATAAAACTGATCCATGCTTACACGGCGAATCAATCTATGCTGTACATTTTTCCCATCAACTTTTGTTGACCATTTTATATTCTGTGATTTCTTTGCAATTGCTTCAACCAACAGACACGCACAATCATCATCCTCCAGAATCTGTCCCTGCATCTTTATATATGTTTTTGCAGAAGATGCAGAATTCATAGTATTATGTTTGTTTTTCATTTCCACATATATTGTATGCACAATATCTCCATCTGGCATTTGTATTCCATCTGGATTTCTGTAAATAACATCCCAGCCTGCCTGCGGGACTTCGCAGCCTTTGAAATAGGAAAAAATATTCTGATGAAAATATCCTATATCATTATTATTAGACTTATCTCTCTGCCGGAAAATTTCATTATTTACAATTTCTTCCCAACTTGTACGATACACTGACTTATCAAAAATCAGCTTGATCGGATCAATCAGGTTACTATTGAACCGCTTCAAATCATACGATTCCAGTTTTTCTCCATATTTCATAATCGTTGCACGCACATGCTTCTTAAAATCTTCTTCTGATATAAAATCTAAATTCCACGCCATTTATTTTACCCCCTCTAATGATTTATGTATCTCTAACCCAATTTCATATGCTAAATTGACAGGAACAGCATTTCCAACCTGTTTATACTGAGATTGAACACTTCCACAAAATTGCCATTCATCTGGAAATGTTTGACATCTTGCATTCTCACGTACCGTAAACGGTCTTGCTTCCAATGGATGACATCTTTCTGTTTGCTTCTGAGACGGTGAAGTCAATACCGTTAATGACGGTTCATCCAGGCTCATTCTCCTAAGAATTCCTGTTCTTCCACCTTCCATATCCCAGCAACTTTTCATATATGCTTTTGCAATCTCTGGATCGATGTCTCTCCAATATCCTCCAGGTGGAACTAATTCAAAGATTTTTCTTTTATTTTCCCCGTATGGCACTCCTGGTCCTTCTGGGCAATCCAATAAAACATCTCTTAAAACAGGCTTATAATCATGTTCTTTAGGAAATGAGAATGAAACTTTTCCTACTAAATCATTTCTAATTCCAACAGTGATTAGTCTCTCTCTTTTCTGCGGTACACCAAAATCCCACGCATTTAAAACCTTTTTCTGAATGGTATATCCCGCCTGTTCAAAAATATTTGTTATCGTTGCATATGTTCTTCCCTTATCATGAGTCAGCAATCCTCGCACATTTTCAAATAAAAACATCTTTGGCTGTAATTTCTGTAAAAAAGTTGCATAGTGATAAAAAAGTGTTCCTCTTGCATCTTCAAGTCCTAATCTTTTTCCAGCATAAGAAAAAGCCTGACACGGTGCCCCTCCTGATAATAAATCCAGTTCTCCTTTTTTTATACCAAAATAATCTTCCAAATCCAAACAAGATATATTAGCTATATCATCATGAATAACTCTCCAGTTCGGCCTATTGGTTTTCAAAGATTCTGCCGCATCTTTATCAAACTCTATTAGTCCCAATGGTTCAAATCCAGCTTTTTCTATCCCCAAAGCCAAACCGCCAGCTCCAGCAAACAGTTCTATGGTTGTAAATACATCGCTATCGATTTGTGGTGATTTTTCTTTTTTTATCTCTACAACATCTTCTATCTTGCAATTTAATGTAAAACATATTTTTTCTATTGATTCAAATGAAACTGGCTCATTCTTTCCTAATCGAGCTAATACATTAAAACTTATTCCTGACGCTTCCTTCAATTCTGTGCGGTTCATTTTTTTATCTATCAGTAATTTCCATAATTTGTCATAACAAATCGCCATTAAAATTCCTCCAAAATCAAAAATAGTACAACTTATATTTTACCATATACCACAATTAGCAACAAGCAATTTTCTCACTATATCGTTAGATTTCCTCTTGTATGTTTCTTATCCCCTTTGCTATTTCTTCTGTTTTTTGATAATATATTTTCATCAGTTCAGGCAGAAAGAAGGTACCTATATGTCACGTGATTCCGCTACTGTTTCAAACAATATGCGTAAGATCCACAGTAAAGATACTTCCATAGAACTATTGCTCCGAAAAGCTCTATGGCACAAAGGTTATCGCTATCGAAAAAATTATAAAGCTCTCCCTGGTTCTCCTGATATTGTTCTTACCAAATATAAAATTGCTATTTTTTGCGATAGTGAATTTTTTCACGGAAAGGATTGGGAGATTCTCAAACTTCGGCTTGAAAAAGGAAAAAATCCAGATTTTTGGATCAAAAAAATCGAGCGAAATCGTAATCGTGATTATGAAAATGATAAAAAGCTTCTATTCCTAGGCTATACTGTTCTTCACTTCTGGGGGCAAGATATTTCCAAACATACAGATGAATGTTTACAAGCCATTGAAGAAGCCATTTGGGATACAAAATTTTCTGATACAACCACTGACTATGATATATCTGAAGAATAACCCCTCCTATACATGAGGCTGTCCACAACTCCTGCAGACAGCCTCTTTCCTACATAAAGATTATATTTTTATATGCTATTTCTTCAGCAGTTGCTTGAATATTATTCTTCCTCCTCACCCATTCCATCTGATCCTGCATCTTCAATTCTTCCGTCACGCCCCACTGTTCAGCCATCTGCTCCACCAGTATCTCGACTTTTTCTCTCGCTTCCTTATCAACCTGATTCAGATGCTCCGTCAGCTTCCCGGTCAGTACCAGATACTGATACCTTGCACTCCGGTGCTCTTTCAGAAACTTCTTTCGCATTATTCCATATTTCCCATATGTAGGTTCCTCCTCATTGATTTCCGGGTCTGGCAGATAATAATCTCCATGCAATGTGTAGCTCAGTCCGTTCTTTTCATCATAAATCTGTTTCGTCATATTCTTACAACTCCATTCCTCTGTACTTTGCTTTATTCTTCTTAATTTGTGCATTGTGTTCTTCACTTCGTTCTCTTGCCCATTGTATGCGGTCACCTATTTTTTTCGGCATCTGCTCTTTCTGTTTTTTCGCTTCGAGTTCCGCCTGCATCCGGATATCGTCCTGCACCAGTCGTTCTACCATATCTTTCCCCAACATGCGTAAAAGTCGGTT
>ENA-OQHR01000734-OQHR01000734.1-human-gut-metagenome-genome-assembly--contig:-NODE-734-length-21101-cov-3.705242_pt1 | contig 21101 bp, 17 predicted proteins | sample MGYA00242566_ERZ504725 | MGnify/ENA primary metagenome ERZ504725 (study PRJEB26092, sample SAMD00036217) | human gut metagenome | host: Homo sapiens | study: EMG produced TPA metagenomics assembly of... | reverse complement strand
CCATCTTGAACAGTGCTTCCAGTACCTGGCAAACAGAAGTCGGCACCATATTCAGGTGTCCTTCCGCAAAGGCACGGTGGGCTGCCGCCATGGCGGAAAAAAGCGCTGTAGGCGCCAGGATCAGCACCGTATAAACCGCTTTTGGCGCACCGGCCACCAGCCGGGTGTACGGTCCGGCCAGCAGCACCATCAGTGCCGTACCGGCAAGACCTACCCAAAAAAACAACCCGCAGGCACTGCGCTGCAAAGCGGCCACCCGGGCACTGTCACCGGTAGCACGGTACTTGCTCACCAGCCCGGACAATGCAACGGGAAAGGCGCCCAATGTGATGGCATGCACCGGCATAAACAGCGTATAAGCCGTAGAGAAATAGCCCCGTCCGGTGCCGCCGATCAGGCCGGACAGCGGGATTTTATACACCGCACCAATGACCTTAACGGCAGCCGTAGCTACCAACAGCAGCCCTGCGGCGGACAGATACTTTTGTTTGGTTGTCAGTTCCATTCCATCACCCGGTGTGAAAAAAGAGCAGCGCACAGACCATAGGGTCCATACACTGCTTTCTTCTTCCTCTATTTGCGTGGGGGTTAGGATACGCTCACATCGTCATCACTAACCGTGGTGACCGTCGGATTCTTGGCGGCCTCAAGCTCCGCCGTCAACTGATCCAGCTTGGTACGCAGAGCGGTGATCTCCGCCCCACAGCTCTCCAACGCCTCCGTCTGCTGCAACTGAGGTTGCTGCACCGATTCATACGCCAGTCGGCCGTATCTCTCATACGCCTTGCTCAGCTTGGCCTTTATATCCAGACACTCCACTTTTTTGCGGGACAGCTCCAAAGCCTCCGCACTTCTTTTGCTGACTTCCTCCGTAAAGGTACGGGTACGACTCAGCACATCGTCTAAATCAAAATTAGAAATCTTGGCACCGGAGAACACATCGTCCATGTTGCCAAAAAGATCACCGAATTTCTTAGCCATAATATCCCTCCGTATTGTTATTATATTACAGAGGGTAAAGAATTGCAATACAAGTTGCAAAGATTTTGTAGAATTGCGCTATACAATCCACCGACAATGTCTATTTCAACCGTCTGTTTAATCATATTCCGCATAAAAGCCAGGTATGCGTTTTTTGCGCTCCAACAGGGTGTCAAAATCCCGAATGTATTCATAGGGGTATTTATAATTATAAATCCGCTCGATCATACCGCTGTTTTGGCCTCGCAGCTTGGTTACCGCACCGGCGCCAACTGCCAAAACCGTGTGGGTCTCGTCCATCATATACACATTATAGAGACAATCATAACCCGGCTTGCACCAGCCTACATTCTCCAAATTGCCCAGAGATTTGCTCTGCCGGTACATGTAGTAGGGATAGTACCCGGCGCCGTGGAGGGTCTGCCCGGCATAGTCCACCATATTGGACACAGTGAGCCGATCTTTCAAATCAAAGGTCTGTTCTCTTGTAACCATATAGGCAGAGGTTTTCAGAGCCAAGGTGTGCACGGTGATGGACTCTGCCTGCAAGTCCAGCGCCGTTTGAATACTGCGCTGAAAAGACGGCAGATCGTCCTCCGGCAACCCGGCGATAAAGTCCATATTGATATGGTCAAAGCCGCAATCCCGCGCCAGCGCAAAAGCGTCCAGCGTTTGCTGCGCTGTATGGCGGCGACCAATGGCCTCCAGCACCTTGTCGTTAAAGCTCTGGGGGTTAATGCTGATCCGCTGCACGCCGGCGGCTCGAATGACCTCCAGCCGCTCTCGGGTGACCGTGTCCGGCCGACCGGCCTCCACTGTGTATTCCATCAGGTGCGAAAGGTCAAAATTTTGTTCAATGGTGCTGAAAATGCGTCCTAAATCCTGCGCCGATAATGTGGTGGGCGTGCCGCCGCCGAAATACACGGTGGCCAACTCCAACCCCAATTCTTTGGCGTACTTGGCGGTCTCCTCCAGCTCCCGCAGCAACAGATCCACATAAGGGGTCATCAGCTTGTGGGTCTTTTCAATCGAATGAGACACAAAAGAGCAGTACGCGCACCGGGTGGGGCAAAACGGAATAGACACATACAGAGAGAACGACTTTGGCCCGGAGCGGGCAATGGAGCGGTTTTCATGGAGCATCACCTCATGTGCCAACTCCGCCTTGCTTTTTTGGGTCAAAAAGGCAGTCTGGAAGTGTGCAACCGCCGCATCGTCCCCCATTTGGGCGCACAGCCGGTGCATCAATTTAGCCGGGCGCACGCCGTACAGCACGCCCCAAGGGGGCGCAAAGCCTAATATACCGCTAAGCAGCCGATAAAGGGTAACGGACAGCACCAGGTGCTCCTCGTCTGCCGGTTCCGGCTTGGCTGTTGTCTCCCGGTACACATCGTATACCTTGGCAGACACAAAAAAGGACCCGTCCGTCTCCCGACGGGTGGTGACCACCACCGGGTCCTCCTCCCCCTCCAAACGGATCTTCTCGTGGGGGAAGAAGGTGATGCACAGGTTCTTCATATCAAATTCATAAGGGTGGTTAATGACGCGTAAAATCATAATTTCTTCATATACGGGTTATGTTGCCGTTCAAAATTTAGGGTGGAAAAACGATCGTGGCCGGGATAGACGGTGTAGTCCCTGGGCAGGGCCGCCAGTTTTTGCAGGCTATCCATAATTTCTCTACTGCTGCCGCCGGGAAAATCCGTGCGCCCGCAAGAGCAGAAAAACAGCGTGTCGCCGCTAAAGATACAGTCCCCGGCAATATAGCACACACCGCCGGGGGTGTGACCGGGCGTGGCCAACACGGTAAAGACCGTGTTGCCCAAGGTGACGGTATCGCCGTCCTGCACTAAAATATCCGCCTGCGCCGGCGCCTGAGAGAGGAACGAAAACGCCGCCAGCGACTTGCGAGAGGAAGTGAGCATCGGGGCATCCTCGGCGCTGATGACGACCTTGGCGCCGGTGGCAGCCTTTACCGCCGCTACGCCGCCGATGTGGTCAAAATGGCCGTGGGTCAGCAGAATATAATCCAGCTTGGCGTCGCCGATAAAATCTTTCATCTTGTCGCTGTATTCCGTGCAATCCACCAGGGCACTGCGGCCGCTGGCTTCGTCCGTAACCAGGTAGCAGTTGTTCTGCAACTGGCCAAAGGTGGCTGATTTGATCTGCATTATTTTAAGTCCTTTGTGTCAAGTATAATGGTCACCGGGCCGTCGTTTAGGAGTGTCACCGCCATATCGGCGCCAAACACACCGGTTTCAATATGGGACACGCCCTGCTCCCCCAGTGCCCGGGTAAAGTATTCATACAATTCGTTGGCCTGTGTCGGCGGGGCAGAACGGGTAAAGCTGGGGCGCCGCCCGTGGGTGCAGTCCGCACACAGGGTAAACTGGCTCACCACCAGCGCCCCGCCGCCAATGTCTAAGAGCGACAGGTTCATCTTGCCGTTTTCATCTTCAAAGATCCGCAAGTTGGCAATTTTTTTTACCAGCTTGTCTGCCTCTGCTCGAGTATCCCCTTCGGCCACGCCCAGGAGAATCAACAGCCCCTGTTCGGTGGCGCCCACGGTCTTGCCGTCTATTTCCACTTTGGCGTGCTGCACACGCTGTAATACGGTAATCATCGTCCTGCACCTCGCTCAATATGATACACACTGGGTATCTTCTTCAAAATCTTGACCACATTTTCCAGGTGCTCCCGGCTGTTTACCGACAATGTCAGGGTGGTCAGGCAGTTGCCTTCGTTAATGGGTCTGGCATTAATAGACTGAATCTTCACATGGGCCTTGGACATGGCGTTGGCAATATCCAGCACCAACCCGTCACGGTCAATGGCATAGACCTCCAGGGTAGACATGGTCTCCACCTGCACAGAATCGTCCCACCGAGCCTTGACCCAGCGCTCCGGTTCCGGGCACTCTGCCAAATCTCGCGGCACATTCACACAACCCCGCCGATGAATAGTCAGCCCGTGCCCCCGGGTGATAAAGCCGATGATCTCCTCACCGGGCACCGGCGCACAGCAACGGGCCATATTGATCAGGCAGTTGTCGATCCCCTCAACAATCACACCGCCGCTGCTGCCGCCGGATTTGCGGGGGCGCTCCGGCGCTTTTGCCGGTTGGGCAGACTCCTCCGCCTGGCGCCAGTTGCGATTATATTCGTCCTTGATACCGGGCATCATACGGCTGATGACCAGCCCGCCATAGCCCACGGTGGCGTAGAAATCCTCCACGGAAGCGCAGTGCTGGCGCTCGGCGATCCGCTGCAAAAAGGCGTCGTACTGTTCGCCGTCCAGGCGGATAAAGTTCCGCCGCAGCTCTCGATCCACCTCAGCCTTGCCCTGGACGATGTTCTCGTCCCGCCGCTCTTTCTTGAACCAAGAGCGAATTTTGGACCGGGCTTCGCCGGTGGTCACCACTTTCAGCCAGTCTCTGGACGGACCTTTGCCCGGCTGATTGCTGGTAAGCACCTCGCAGATCTCGCCGGTTTTCAGTTTATAGGTAATAGGTACGATCTTGCCGTTGACCTTGGCGCCGGTCATGCGGTTGCCTACTGCCGAGTGAATGGCGTAGGCAAAGTCGATCACCGTGGCACCGCTGGGCAAAGTCTTAATGTCCCCATTGGGGGTAAACACAAAAATCTCATCCGAGGACAGGTCGCCCTTAATGTTGCGCACCAGATCCTCAGCGTTGGTGGATGCCTCACCGGTCTCCAGCATTTTATGGATCCACTCCAACCGATTGTCGATGGAGTCCTTGCCGCCTTTGCCCAGCTTATACTTCCAGTGGGCAGCGATACCGTACTCTGCCGTGCGGTGCATATCCCAGGTGCGAATCTGAATTTCAAAGGGAATGCCGCCGGGGCCCAGCACTGTGGTGTGCAGGGACTGGTACATATTGGGTTTTGGGGTAGAGATATAGTCCTTAAACCGACCGGGCAGGGGCGTAAACATATCGTGCACAATACCCAAGGCATTGTAGCAGTCGATCATAGAGTCCACGATAATGCGCACGGCGTAAATGTCAAAGATTTGTTCAAAATCCTTGCCCTTGATATACACCTTGCGGAAGATTCCGTGAACGGACTTCACCCGGGAGGTGATCTGAACATTCTTCATGATCGGCTCTAACTTGGCGCGGATTTGCGCCTTAATATCCGCTAAGAAACGCTCGCCCTCCACCTGCTTTAAGCGCAGATTCTGCTCAATTTCCTTATAAGCAATAGGATCCAGGTAAAAAATCGCCAGATCCTCTAATTCCTCTTTAATGGCACGAATACCTAACCGATGGGCAATGGGGGCATAAATCTCCAGCGTTTCCAGGCTCTTCTCCCGCTGTTTATACGGGGGCCAAAACTTGGCGGTGCGCATATTGTGCAGCCGGTCCGCCAGCTTAATGATAATCACCCGCACATCCCGGTTCATGGCCATAAACATTTTGCGAATGTTCTCCGCCTGCACTTCCTCCCGGGTAGACAGGGGGATCTGACCCAGTTTGGTTACGCCGTCCACCAACAGCGCCACCTCCGGGCCAAACTCGCGGGAGATATAGTCAATGTCATAGGGCGTGTCTTCTACCACATCGTGGAGCAGTGCGCCGATAATACACTCATTGTCCATGCCCAGGTCAAACAGGATTTTCGCCACCGCCACCGGGTGCATAATATACGGCTCCCCGGAACGGCGAAACTGCCCTTCGTGGGCAGAGCGGGCCAAGGAATAGGCCTTTTCGATCCGGGCGCTGTCATACTGGGGTTTCTTTTGTATTTCCGCAAAGAACGGCGCAAACCCATCGTCATAGGGCTTATGGTCCGCCGTCCGTTCCGGGGGCAGCTCTGCCGCTGCCGGCACCGGGGGTATTGTTTTTTTATTCTCCAAGGCTTGCACCCTCTCTCAGTTTTCGCAAAATGGGCGTGGCTTCCAAATCCACCTTGCCCGCAGGCTGTGCCAGGCGAATTTGGCTTTTACCACGGCGAATCAGTCCCGCCTGGTGCAGGGCTTTTAGCGCCACTAACACCTGTCCGTAGGTTGCCCCTTTTTGCAGGGCAAAATACAGCTCCTCGGTGCCAAAATCCCAACCGCCCCGGCTCTTTAAGAACCGATATACCGCGGCGCAAACTTGCCGATCCGGGTACACCGGGTATTGGTGGGTACCGTTTTGCAAAAATGCTCTGTAATCGTAAAGCTCGTTAAAATACCGGTCATCGTCCGTGCCGCTGCGGCGCACATCTGCCGCCCGCACAGAAAGATAGACTTTGCCCTTATAGGGATTTTTAGAAATCTGTACTGCGCAGTCGATCAAATCACCGGGCACATAGGGGAAGTCTTCTGGCTTCACCCCAAACTGCACAATTCGCAGACGACGACCCTTTTTCTCCGCCTCCAGACGCAAGTGCTTGCCCTCTGCCCCCAGGGGGCTGACAGACACCAGCTGCAAGTGAAACAGACCAAACAGCGCCGCCGGATTGTCTGTGCCACAAGGCTCCAGCAGCTGCAAATTCTCTGCTAAATCTAAGGTCAAGTACGCCGGGGACAGCTTACAGTCCAGATGCAGCTGCAAAGCCGGCATACGAGGATATTCCTTCTCGGCATAAGCGTTGATGGCTCGGGCAAAGACAGGAATATCTGCCACTGCCAAGCCCATACCCGCAGCCATGGGGTGACCGCCAAAGCGGGTGAGCACATGGCTGCACGCCACCACTGCCCGGTACAGGTCAAAGCCCTCAATGCTCCGGGCGGAGCCGCAGGCGGTGCCGTCCGCCTTCATATCCAGCACCACAGTGGGTTTGCCGTAGCGCTCTACCAAGTGGGAAGCCACAATACCGATGACCCCCGGGTGGTAATCCTCCCCGGCCACCACCAGTACACGCTGGCGCAAGGGTGTCGGATCCGCAGCCAACTTGGCAGTAATATCATCTATGATTTTACGTTCCAGCTCTTGCCGCAGGGCGTTATCGTCGCACAGCTGACGGGCGCGCGCCGCAGCCGTTTCTTCATCCTCCGCCAGCAGCAGCTCCAGCGCCCGCAGGGCACTATCCATTCGCCCGGCTGCGTTAATGCGTGGGCATAGCTTAAAGGCCACATCGGTGCCGCTCAGCTCTTCTCCGGCTCCGGCTGCCTGTAACAGCGCATATACGCCGGGGCGCGGTTCCTCTTGCAGTGTTCGCAAACCGGCCTGCACCAACGCCCGGTTCTCCCCTACCAAGGGAACCAGATCACCCATCGTGCCGATGGCAACCAAGTCGCCGAACTGCTCCAACAACTCCGCCGGTTCACCGTCATACAAACAGCAGGCCAGCTTAAAGGCCACGCCCACCCCGCAAAAATCCGTAAAGGGCAGCTGATTGTCCGTTCTGTGTGGGTTCACCACGGCCTCTGCGCGGGGCAGCTGCTCTCCTACCTGGTGATGATCGGTCACCACCAGCTGCATACCCAGCCGGTAGATATACTCTGCCTCGTCCACAGACGAAATACCGTTATCCACTGTGACAATCAGGCCGGTGCCTTTGGCGGCCAGGGTGTCAATGGCGCCTTTGTTTAGGCCGTAGCCCTCTGTCTCCCGATCCGGGATATAGTAGATCACATTGCCGCCCATGGCCTCTAAAAAAGAGTATAGCAAAGCTGTGGCGGTCACACCGTCACAGTCATAATCTCCGTACACGCATATTCTTTCGCCGCTGTCCAGCGCCTGTTGCAGTCTGGCAGCAGCCGCCTCCATATCCGCAAAGCCCTCCGGAGCACATAGCGCCTGACCGGGGTGGAGGAATTCCTGCACCGCCAGGTCGTCCGTCAGTCCGCGAGACACCAGCAAAAATGCCAAAAACGGGTCGATATTGAATTGTTCGCTAATGGCAGAGGCAGCCTCTTTGTCTGCCTGCCGGATCACCCATTTTTTATGTAGCATTATGTATTCTTATCCACCTGGTGGAATTTTTTCAGATTGCCGGCTTTTTCGGCGCGCTTGTCCAGCTCCGCCTGAATGTCCGCCGGGGTAATGCCTTGATTGGCCATCATTACAAGGGTGTGGTAGATCAGATCCGTGATCTCATACACCGTCTCGTCCTTATCGTTATTCTTGGCGGCAATGACCATCTCGGTGCATTCCTCGCCCACTTTCTTCAAAATTTTGTCGATGCCCTGGTCAAACAGGTAGCAGGTATAAGACCCCTCCTGCCGATCCGCCCGACGATCCAGAATCACCTGATATTCACGCTCAATCGCAGTCATTGAAATTGCCCTCCATCTTGGTATAAAAACAGCTGTGGTGCCCGGTGTGGCACGCGGCGCCAGTCTGCTCCACCTGCACCAATAGGGTGTCGTTATCGCAGTCGCTGTACATGGCCACCACCTTTTGCAGGTGGCCGCTGGTGGCACCTTTATTCCAAAGCTCCTGCCGGGAGCGGGACCAAAACCAAGTGTAGCCGCTCTCCAGGGTGCGCTTTAAGGATTCCTTATTCATATAAGCCAGCATCAGCACCTGGCCGGTAGAGGCCTCCTGCACCACCGCAGGGATCAGCTCGCCCTTGGCAAAATACTGCTCCAAATCTTCTGTCATTTGCAAATACCTACCGCTTCCCGCAAATCCAGCGTCTTTTTATAAATGCCCTTGCCGAAAAGGGGCCCATACATTTTTTTACCCTTCACCCCCAAAATACCCGTAATGGTGGTAACACCGCCGCTGGCGATCACATTGCAGCCCACAGCCTTGTTCAGCCGATCCAGCCCCCGCACATCCGGGCCGCTGAGGGTACCGTCCCGACCAATATCCGTATAGATAATGGTGGCAACGCCCATCTTCTCCATGGCCTTTGCCAGGTCGATAAAGTCCATTTTGGAGTCCTCGGTCCAGCCCTCGGTGGCCACCATACCGTGCTTGGCGTCGATCCCTACGGCGATCTTGTCCCCATAGGCGTCTACCGCCTGCCGCACCAGCTCCGGATTTTTAAGGGCAACGGATCCGAGAATGACCCGATCCACGCCCCGATCCAGATAGAACGCAATATCCTCCATAGTGCGAATACCGCCGCCCACTTCCACTTTCAGTGGGGTGTGCTCCACCACCTGCAAAATCGGGTCTGCGTTTACCGGCTTCTTTTGCAGGGAGCCGTCCAGATCCACCATATGCACCCAGGTGCAGCCCACCCGGGCGAACTGCTTGGCAGTGGTCAATACATCCTCTGCCACCTGCTCTGCGGTGGCAAAATCGCCCCGCAGCAGCCGCACCGGCTTACCGTCCATAATATCAATGGCGGGAAAAATAATCATAAGTTGTTACCCTCTCTAATTTTGTTTATAATACGCCCTTGGTAGACAACACCGCACCGTCGGTGGGCTGTACCGCTCCGTACAGGGCGTGACCAACAGCCTTAAAGACGGCCTCAATTTGGTGGTGGGCGTTGGTGCCGTAAGGCACATCAATATGCAGAGTGATCCCGGCGTTCACCGCAAAGGCGCGCCAAAATTCCTCTGTTACGCAGGTTTCATAGTCCCCGCACCGCTCCTGCTGGAATGTGGCGCGGAACACCAAAAACGGCCGATTGGACAAATCCAGATCGCACCGTGCCAGGCTCTCGTCCATCGGCACCGCAAAACTGCCGTACCGGGCAATGCCGCCAAAGTCGCCCAGCGCCCGGCGCAGTGCCTGCCCCAGCACAATACCGGTATCTTCTACCGTGTGATGGGTGTCTACCTCCAGGTCTCCCTGCACCATCAGCTGCAGCCCAAAGCCGCCGTGCACCGCAAAGGCTGTAAGCATATGATCAAAAAAGCCGTTGCCGGTGGACACAGCCACTTCCCCGCCGTCCAGACACAGAGTGGTCGCAATTTGGGTCTCTTTCGTATTTCGTTCTACCGTTGCCGTTCGCATAAACCGTACCTCTTATTCAAACCGAACTTTTATAGAGTTGGCGTGGGCGGTCAAGCCCTCCGTCTCTGCCAAAAGCATAATATCGTCCTTGGCCTTTTTCAGCTCATCCGGGGTGTAATAAATAAAGGATGACTTCTTCACAAAGCTATCTACCGACAGGGGCGAAAAAAACCGAGCCGTACCGCTGGTGGGCAGCACATGATTGGGGCCTGCATAATAATCGCCCAAGGGCTCCGGGGACCAATTGCCCAGAAATACAGAACCGGCGTTATCCACCATACCGATATATTTCAGCGGCTCAGCCACGCACAATTCCAAGTGCTCCGGCGCCAATTCGTTCGCAAAATCCAGCGCCTGGCGCAAATTGTCGCACACAATGATTTCACCGTAGTCGTCAAAGGATTTTTGAATGATCTCCTGCCGCACCAAGGTCTTGATCTGCCGGTCAATCTCCCGCAGCGTGCTCTTAGCCAAAGACTCGGAAGTGGTTAGCAAAATGGCAGAAGCCCGCACATCGTGCTCCGCCTGGCTCATCAGGTCTGCTGCCAAGAAGGAGGCATCCGCCGTAGAGTCCGCCACAATGAGAATTTCGCTGGGGCCTGCCACCATATCAATATCCACCACACCGTACAGCAGCTTTTTGGCCGTGGCCACAAAGATATTGCCGGGACCAACGATTTTATCTACCTTGGGGATTCGCTGGGTACCGTAGGCCAAAGCAGCCACCGCCTGGGCGCCGCCTACTAAGAACACCTTATCCACACCGGCCACCGCGGCCGCCGCCATAATATTGGGATTGGGATTGCCGTCCTTGCCGGGCGGGGTCACCATAATGATTTCCTGCACACCGGCAATCTTGGCGGGAACGGCGTTCATCAGCACAGAGGAGGGATACGCCGCCGTACCGCCGGGCACATAAATACCCACACGCTTCAGTCCGCGAATACGCTGACCCATAATCACGCCGCTTTCCTTGGTGGTCATCCAGCTTTGCTGGGCCTGGCGCTGATGGAAATCATAGATATTTTGCTGTGCCTTCACCACAGCATCCTTAAAGGCCGGGTCTACCTGATCCAAAAAGGCATAAATCTCGTCCTTGTCAAATTCGATTTTCTTGGGCACGCTGCCGTCAAACCGCACGGTGTACTCCCGCACAGCCTCGTCTCCGCCCTCTTTTACACCATTGATAATGGTAGTCACCGCTTCGGTGATCTTGGGGTCCGTCTCCCCTGCTCGCTGTTTCAGCTGAGCCAGAAGCTGGTATTCGATCACGCCGTTTGCTTTTGTGATTTTCATTGTTCTACCCTCTTTCAACCCACTTGCGCTGCCAGTTCAATATCATGCAGGAACGCCTCAATCTCGTCCTTGCGCAGTTTCATAGAAGCCATATTCACGATCACCCGCGCAGAAATGGGCATAATCTTCTCTACCACTTCCAGACCGTTCTCCTTTAAGGTGGAGCCGGTCTCCACAATATCCACAATGCCGTCTGCCAAGCCCAGGAGCGGCGCCAGTTCCACGCTGCCCTCGATCTTGATCACATCCACGTCCATACCCTTGGACTTAAAGAATTCTTTAGCCACCTTAGGGTATTTGCTGGCCACGGTTTTGCGCTTGTAGCCGCTGAAGAAATCCGTGCCCTTCTTGGTCGCCAGGGCAAAGGCACAACGGCCGATATTCAGATCCAGCACTTCATAGAACGCACTGCCGTGCTCCACAATGGTGTCTTTGCCTACAATGCCAATGTCACACACGCCGTGCTCCACATAAGTGATCACATCCGGCGCTTTGGACAGTACCGCCTCGTACTGGTCCACCGGCAAGATCAGCCGACGGCCTTTATTCTCCAGAGCCTCCGTGTTCAGCCCCATGGTCTTGAACATCTGCACAGACGCCTTTTCCAGCCGTCCCTTAGTAAGTGCAATGCGCAGCGGGCGATCCAAATTAATCTCCTCGTGGAGCACATCGGTCACCGCCGACACATCCACCGCAAATCCGATGGCCGGTTTATCCGTGCCAAATTCGCCCAATAGATTGTCATACCGACCGCCGGACAGCACTGTCAGACCGCTGCCCTGCACATACCCGCGAAAGATCACGCCGGTGTAGTAGTTAGAACGATTAACAATGCCCAAATCCAGCAGCACCTGCTCCTGCAAACCTGCGGCGCACAGCGTGTCGTATAATGTTTTAATATACTGCAAGGAGGCGTCTGCGCCGCCCTCGGTGTACAGTTCCCGCGCTTCGTCCAGCACCTCCGGGCCGCCAAACAGCCGAGGCAGTCGCCGCAGCACCCGGGTCTCTCTGCAATCCTCCAAAGTATCCAGCAAATCGCCCAGCGCTGCAAAGTTCTTTTGCTCGATCAAGTGGCAAATTTCTGCCTTCACCGCCGGTTTTACATTCAGATTGCGCAGCACCGCGCCAAAGTACCCGGCGTGGCCCAACTCGATCTTAAAGCCCGGCACCGTACTTTGCATGGCACGGCAAGCCAGCGTAATGACCTGAATATCCGCCGCCATAGAGCCGTCGCCAATGAGTTCAATGCCGCTCTGCGCCACCTCGTCGGTGCGCCCGGCCAGTTCCTTGGTGCGCACAAATACACTTTGATTGTAATAGAGACGCACCGGAAAGGCATCCTCCGACAGCCGAGTAGCCACCAGGCGGGCAATGGGCAGGGTGTTGTCCGGCCGTAGCACAGTGGTTCTGCCCCTGTTATCCGTCAGCTTATACATCTCATCTGCATCCAGCCAGGCGTCGCCGCTGTTGAACACATCAAAAAACTCCAATGTGGGAGTGATCACCTTGCGGTAACCGTTAGCCTCATATAATCCAGTTAGGGCGTTCTCTACCCGGCGGCGATCGTCGCACTCCTCAAACAGCAGATCACGGCTGCCCTCCGGGGTCACTTTTGCATATTGTTTCATGTTGTTTTCCTCGCTTTAGTACGCTAATGTGGTAATATGCTACCATACAAAAGAGCGTTTGTCAAGCCCGGACTTAAAAGAGAGAAATTTGGTTGCTCTCCGGCAGGTCGCCCAGTGCCCCCGCCTCGCGCAGGGAGTCTACCACAGACTTGCCTACCCCGCTGCGTGCCATCAGATCATCACAGGAGATAAACTCACCCATACCGTCATTCTTGGCCTGGGCCAACTGCTTCGCTGCGTTCTCACCTACGCCGGCAATCGCGCTAAAAGGCAGACGGATCTTGCCGTCCTCAATATTATACACCCGCCAGTCGGACTTATAAATATCCACCGGCAGGAAGTGGTACCCGCGAGCCAACATTTCAATCACAATCTGCAAAATGCCGTATGTGTCCTGCTCCTTGGCAGAGGCGTCGTTGCCCTTGCGCTTGATCTCTTCCATTCTGGCCTTAACCGCATCCTTACCCTGAACCGCCGCCACAGCGTCCAGATCGCCGCCGCGCACGGTAAAGAACGCACTGTAATACTGCAAGGGATAATAGATCTTGTACCATCCCAAGCGCAGGGCCGCGATCACATACGCCGCTGCGTGCGCCTTGGGGAACATATATTTGATTTTATAGCAGCTGTCTATGTACCACTGCTCCACGCCCACTTCTTTCATGGCTTCCTCATACGGCGGCAGCTCCTTGGGCGCCTTGCCCTTACGCGTGTATTCCATGATCTTAAAGCAGTCCTTCTTACTTAGGGGTGAGGGCTTGCCGGTGCGCTGCTCATAGGCTTCTGCCTTATGGAGCAGATAGGTCATAATACCGTCACGGCAGCCGATCACATCAGAAATGGTGCACACACCGTTTTTGATTAGCTCCTGAGCGTTGCCCAACCACACATCCGTGCCGTGGGACAGGCCGGAAATTTGCAGCAAATCGGAAAAAGTTTTTGGCTGTGCCTCCATGAGCATTCCCAGCACAAAGGGGGTGCCCATCTCCGGGATAGACAATGTGGAGGTGGGGCAGTCAATATCCTCCGGCGACACGCCGATCGGCTCCGTAGAGGTGATCATCTGGTACAGCTTGGGGTCGCACAGGTCCACATCCATCACTGGAATACCGGTGGCATCCTCCAGAAATTTATAAAGGGTGGGCACATCGTGACCCAGCTCGTCCAGCTTCAGCAGCGTATCGTGAAGCGCGTTCTTAAAGTCAAAGTGTGTGGTATAGGTGCCCTTGCTCTTATCGTTAGACGGGTACTGAATCGGCGTAAAATCCTCCACCTCGTACTCGTCCGGCACAACCACCATGCCGCCCGGGTGCTGGCCGGTGGTACGCTTAATACCGGTACAGCCATCCTTCAGTCGCTCAATCTCCGCCTTGGGGGTGGAGCCCTCCAAGCCCCGCTCCTCCAGGTATTTAATCACATAGCCAAAGGCGGTTTTTTCCGCCACGGTAGCCATGGTGCCGGCCTTGAACACATGGGACTTACCAAACAGCTCCTCCGTGAACCGATGGCTCTGGGACTGGTAGTCGCCGCTGAAGTTCAAGTCAATATCCGGCTCTTTATCGCCGTCAAAGCCCAGGAAAGTCTCAAAGGGAATTTCGTGGCCATCCCGGTTCATGGGTATATGGCAATGGGGGCAGTCCTTAGGCGGCAGGTCAAAGCCGCTGCCCACAGAGCCGTCCTGTATAAACTCACTGTGCTTGCACTTGGGGCACACATAATGAGGTGCCAAGGGGTTTACCTCGGAAATACCCGCCATGTGGGCTACAAAGGAGGAACCGACGGACCCTCGGGAGCCCACCAAGTAACCGTGCTCCTCCGAGTTCTTAACCAATCGCTTGGCAATAACATACAGCACGCCAAACCCGTGCTTGATAATGGAGTCCAGCTCACGCTGCAAGCGAGAGGCCACATACTCCGGCACCGGATCGCCGTATTTCTCCTTAGCGGTTTTCCAGCAAATGTCCGTCAGCTCATCGTCTGCACCGTCAATGTGGGGCTGGAAGGTGCCGGGAGGAATGGGCACAATATCGTCGTCGATCATATCGGCGATCTTGTTGGGGTTATCCACCACCACTTCCTTGGCCCGGTCGCCCAGGTAGGCAAAGTCCTCCAGCATCTCGTTGGTGGTCTTAAAGTACAGAGGCGGCTGCATATCCGCGTCCTCAAAGCCTTTGCTGGCCATAATAATGGCGCGGAACTTGGCGTCTTTTTTATCAAGAAAATGTACATCGCCGGTAGCTACGGTCAGCTTGCCCAGCTTGTCGCCGATGGCGAGAATTTTGCGGTTAATATTGTTCAGATCCTCTTCTTCCCGGATCTGCTCATGAATTTCTTTATTGGAACGCAGCATAAAAGCATTGTTGCCGTTAGGCTGAATTTCCAAATAATCATAAAAGTCGGCAATTTTCTCCAACTCTTCGTCGCTTTTGCCGTGGAGAATGGCCTGGTACAGCTCGCCCTGCTCGCAGGCGGAGCCGATAATAATGCCGTCCCGGTGCTCTTTCAACGCCGACTTCAAGATCAGCGGACGGTTCTTAAAGTACTCAATATTGCTCTTGGAGATATGCTTATACAGTACCTTGCGCCCGGCCAGGGTGCGGATCAAAAAAATAATATGATACCGGGGGAAGTCCTTGAGCTTCATATTCATAAAGTCCGGGTACTTCTCGTCGTCTACCAAGTAACCCTCCATACCGCACAGCAGCTTGATACCGGCGCTCTTGGCTGCCTTGCAGGCCTCCGGCAGCGCCTGCACCACACCGTGGTCGGTGATCGCAACCGCCTTGTGGCCCCACTTGGCCGCCCGCTTTACCAAAGAGGTAGGTGAGGAAATGGCGTCCATCTCCGACAGGGAGGTATGCATGTGCAACTCCACCCGCTTCTCCGGCGCGGTGTCCATCTCCTCCATCTTGGTCACGGTAGCCAACGAATTGGCCCGCAGCACATACTCACCGGCGTAGTTGTCGTACTGGTACATACCGCTGACCATCACGGTCTTAGCACTCTGGATCTTGTCAATCACCGGATCCATCACTTTATTGCTGTCAAACATCTTCACCGTCATGGAAGATGTGTAATCGCTGATATTAAAGGAAAAAATCTTGTTGCCGCCACGCTTGGTCTCCCGGGCCTCGCTGCACAGCACATCCCCCCATACGGTTATGTAGCCGTCATCGGTCTTGACCTGGTTCATGGGCTTGGGCAGCTCCCGAATGGGCTTGCCAAAGAAGCCGCGCACCGTATCGCCATAGAGCGGCAGACCGCCCTGCATAGGCCGGTGCTCCACCTGCTTTTCCGCTTCTTCTTTCTTTTGTTTATCGGCCTCCTGCTTCTCTGCCACCGCAGAGCGCACCGCCGCTTCTATATCATAGGTCTTGGCTTCTACAAATTCCACAGCCAGTTCCAGATCGAACAGCTTTTGAATTTCCCGGGCCAGCAGCTTGTCCGTGCCCTTGGCCAGCAGCACTTCCCTGCCCCCGTATTGCAGGTCGATATGCAGGGTGTTGCCGTTTACCGTAGCCTTGGCGTCCTTAAAGAAGCCGTTGACCTCCGCATGGTGACGCCGAATGTTGGCAATTAGGGAGGGCAGACAGTCCGCAGAGAACGCCGCCGAGGCATAATGAGGGGTCAGCACCGCCTTTTCCAGTCCCATTTGGGCTGCAATTTGGTCTGCGCACCGCTCCAGCTCCGCCGTCTCAACCAACGCCGGCAGCTGCAAAGCAATGTGCAGTTCTCGCCGATCGTGGTAAGTAGACATACCCACCACGGCCGCATCTGCCAACGCCAGGCGTCCCGCCTCGTCCATATAAGCGCCAAAATATTCAACAAATCGGTTCATTGCTTGCATTATAATTTATCAATCTCTTTCATCAATTCCGTTAGCAGTTGGTCCTCCGGGACTTTGCGAAGAATTTGGCCTTTTTTAAAAAGCAGGCCCTCACCGTCGCCGCCGGCAATGCCAATATCCGCTTCTCTGGCCTCGCCGGGGCCGTTGACCACGCACCCCATCACAGCCACTTTAATGGGCTTGTGCACATCCCGCAGCTTCTCCTCCACCTGTTTTGCAAGACCCACCAGGTCAATGCGGGTGCGCCCGCAGGTGGGGCAGGCAATTAAGTAGGGGCTGTCGTTTTTCAGCCCAATGGCTTTCAGTATATCCATGGCGGCAAAGACTTCCTTCACCGGGTCGTCGGTGAGGCTCACCCGAATGGTATCGCCGATACCGTGGCACAGCAGGGAGCCGATCCCCGCCGCAGACTTGATAATGCCCATACGCTCGGTGCCCGCTTCCGTCACACCCAGGTGCAAGGGATAGTCGCACCGCTGGGCGGCCATCTCATAAGCAGCGATCATGGTGGGCACATTGCTGGACTTAATAGAAATGACAATATCGTTAAAATCGAACTTCTCCAGCAGTGCTGCGTGGTACATGGCGCTCTCCACCATGGCCTCAGGGGTAGGCGCGCCGTATTTGGCTAAAATATGTTTTTCCAGCGAGCCGCTGTTGACCCCAATGCGAATGGGAATTTGCTTCTCTCTGCAAATATCCGCCACCGCTTTTACCCGATCGTCGCTGCCGATGTTGCCCGGGTTGATACGAATCTTGTCGATCCCCCGCTGGGCAGCGCCCAGCGCCAGACGATAGTTAAAATGAATATCCGCCACCAAGGGCACATCCACGGCGTTCTTAATGGGCTCAATCAGATCCAGCGCCGTCTCGTCCGGAATGGCAAAGCGGATCACCTGGCACCCGGCAGCCGCCAGCGCCTTGGCCTGCGCCACAGAGCCGTCAATGTTCGTAGACGGCACATTCAGCATGGACTGTACCAGTACCGGGCTGTCGCCACCCAGGGTGGTATTGCCTAATTTGATTTTTCTGCTTTTTCTTCTTTCCATTTTGCTCACCTACGAAAACAACTTGGTAATATCACTAAAGGTCACCACGCACATAAAGAGCAGCAGCAGTGCCAGCCCCGCCGCGTTAATGACCCACTCTGCCTTATCCGGCAGCTTGCGTTTGCAAATTCCCTCGCCCACCAGCAGGAACAGCCGCCAGCCGTCCAGCGCCGGAATGGGAAACAGGTTAAACAGCCCCACATTGATGGTGAGTATCGCCATCAGCCGCAGGGCGGAGTAGGCAGAGGTTTTCACCGCCTGGCTCACATAAGACACGGCACCCACCGGGCCGCTGATGTCTGCCAGGCCAAAGCGACCGGACAGCATATCCGCCACGGACAGGAACACCATGCGGGCGTAAGACACCGTTTGCATGACGCTCTCCCGCAGCACATTGCCCACATTCTTGGGCACACCGTGGAGCCAAAAGTCCATCTTTACAAACCGATGGCCCTCATATTCTTCCGTATCAAACTTGACCTGCAAGGTCTTTTTGGCACCGTCCCGCTTAACAACGACTGTCAATGTATCGTCTGCACTGCGGGACAGGCCGGTGGTCACATCGGTAGCGGTGTAAACCCGCATACCGTCAATGGACTGAATGGTATCGCCCACTTGCAGCCCGGAGGCTGCGCTGGCGGCGTTCGCCTCAAACTTCGCCACCTGGGCAGTACCGATCAAATTGCTGCCGCACACAATCAGCACGGTCAACAAAAAGCCCAGCACCAAATTCATCAGCGCACCGGCCACCACCACAAACAGCCGAGCAGGCACGCTCTTTTTGTTAAAAGCGTTGGGGTCTTCCGAGTCCTCCCCCTCGCCTTCCATTTGGCAGTAGCCGCCAAAAAGGATCCAGCGCAGGGTGAACTTGGTGCCGTTCCTTTCCCGCTGTATGATCTTGGGGCCCATACCCACGGAAAACTCATTGACTTTGATCTTCATTAGCCGAGCGGCAATATAATGCCCGCCCTCATGCACCAGAATGATCAGCTCAAAAAATAAAATGGCAATCAGAACAGGATATACTGTATGCCACAGAGAAGATAAGGTCACGAAACCGCCTCAATCACATAATCTCTGGCCGCGCGATCGGCCTGCAAAACATCATCCAGGGTGTAATCCGCCACTTGCGGGCACGCCTCCATGGCCGCCCGGTTCAGCACCGCAATGTCTGTAAACTTGATCTTGCCGTTTAGGAACAGCCGCACGCTCTCCTCATTGGCGCCGTTGGCTGCCGCCGGGCGCAAACCGCCTGCCGCAATGGCGTCCTTACACACATTGATACAGCGGAAAGTATCATAATCCGGCGCATAAAAAGTCAGCTTACCGTAATCCACAAGGGACAGCTCCTGCACCGGGCTGGGCAGGCGCCGAGGATAAGTCAGCGCATACTGAATGGGAATACGCATATCCGGCACACCCAGCTGGGCGATAACGGAATTGTCTTGGTATGCAATGGCGGAGTGCACCACGCTCTCCCGGTGCACCACAATATCAATGGCATCAATGGGCATATCAAACAGCCACTTGGCCTCAATAAATTCCAGCCCCTTGTTCATCATGGTAGCACTGTCGATGGTAATTTTTGCACCCATATCCCAGTTAGGATGCTTTAAGGCATCCGCCGCCGTCACATTTTCCAGTTCCGCCAAAGTCTTGCCAAAGAATGGTCCGCCGGAAGCGGTTAAGATCAGCTTCTTCACCGCGCCTTTTTCCGGGCTGCCTTGCAAACACTGAAAGATGGCGGAGTGCTCGCTGTCCACCGGCAAAATATCCACATCGTAGGCCTTGGCGGTATTGGTCACCAAGTGCCCGCCGGCTACCAGCGTTTCTTTATTCGCCAGCGCCAGGGTCTTTTTGGCCTGAATGGCCGCCAGCGTGGGCTGCAAGCCCACCATACCCACTACGGCGTTCAGTACCGTATCCGCACCGGAATAGGTAGCACATTCGATCAGACCGTCCATACCGGACAGTACCTTGGTGCCCGTATCTGCCACCCGGGTGCGCAGATCGTCTGCCGCAACCGGATCCATCATAGACACCAGATCCGGGCGAAACTCCCGAATTTGTGTCTCCATCAAATCAACGCGACGGTTAGCGGTCAGGCACACCACCCGGTAGCCATGCATACGGCAAACATCCAGGCTCTGTGTACCGATAGAGCCGGTAGAGCCTAAAAGAGCAATTCCTTTCATCTGGTTACCTCTTACTTAGAAAAAACAGTCAGTGCCAGCGCATAAGTCACCGGCAAAGTGAACATAGAGGAGTCAAACCGATCCATGACCCCCCCGTGGCCGGGAAAGATCTTGCCAAAGTCCTTTACGCCGAAATTACGCTTAAGGACGGAAGCGGACAGATCGCCCATCATGCCCAGGAACGATACCGGCAGGCACGCAGCCAGCAGCACTGTCACGGCAAATTCGTCCATCTTAAAGTCGGCCAGCCGATTATACAGGATAATGGCCACCGCATTCAAAATCAGAGAAAAGATCAAGCCGCCGATGGCGCCCTCCACCGTTTTCTTCGGTGAAATGTTAGGGCTCATCTTATGCTTGCCAAAGGCCATACCTGCCAGCTGGGCGCCGCTGTCTGTTGCCAAAGCGCAGATCAGGCCGTAGAAGATCAGATAAATGCCGAACTGCTCGATTTGGAACATATCCCGCAGCCGGATAAAAACAGAAAAGCCAAAGGGCACCAGCGCCCCGGCAAAAACGGACACCGCTACATCTTCAAAGGTGGTATAGGCGTAGCCCTTAAGCATAGCCAACAGTAACACCAGCACCAGCGCGATCAGATACACAACGCCGGGAACCGCACCAATCACCTTGCCCCAAACTGCCTCACTGACCCAGGGAGTCAGCGCCTTGGCAGAGGCAAAGAACGGCACGCAGGCCGCATAGCCGGTAGCCACCACGCGGATAAAGGTGTTCTCCACCTTGGCGCAACGCATAATTTCGTTTGCTGCCACAGCCGCCAGGAAGGCGATCACAAGCACCAGCACCGGGGTATTGATCTGCCACACCACCACAGCCAGCAGCGCCAGCAGCACCACGGCGGTAATCACTCTCTGTTTCATCTTTTTCTCCTCTTATCTTCCGCCGAAACGACGGTTTCTATTCTCATAGGCGTGAAGCGCTTCTGCCAGATCCTGCTCCGTAAAGTCCGGCCACAGCACATCGCTGTACCAAAACTCGCTGTACGCCGCCTGCCACAGAAGGAAGTTGGACAGCCGCTGCTCGCCGCTGGGACGAATCACCAAATCGCAATCCGGCACCGTGTATACATTGGCGGATATATCGTCCTTGGTGATCTCCCGTTTACCGCTTTGCAGCGCCCGGTTCACCGCCTGTACGATCTCCTGGCGGCCGCCGTAGTTGATCGCCACATACACCGTAGTACCGGTGTTGGCGGCGGTGTCCCGCTCACCCTGATCC
>ENA-OQHR01000733-OQHR01000733.1-human-gut-metagenome-genome-assembly--contig:-NODE-733-length-21126-cov-3.591620_pt1 | contig 21126 bp, 18 predicted proteins | sample MGYA00242566_ERZ504725 | MGnify/ENA primary metagenome ERZ504725 (study PRJEB26092, sample SAMD00036217) | human gut metagenome | host: Homo sapiens | study: EMG produced TPA metagenomics assembly of... | reverse complement strand
CCTCAGCCAGAATTGCATCGAAGCGGTCATCCGGTGCATCCAGAACCATCTTCTGGTTTAGGAAGTTCACTTCCACCTTATTTACACCGTCAATTTTCTGTACGGCTTTCTGGATTTTAGCAGCACAGTGGCCGCAGTCAAGGTCAATCAGCTTAATGGTCTTTTTCATCAGAAAGACCTCCTTTCCTTTGAGTATTTGGTTGGTTTGACATGGCTGAACAATTAAACGTTCATTTAACTGTTACGGGCACAGTATATTCACACAACGGCTTAAAGTCAACGGATTTGGAAAGGGTTCTGCCCTTTGGATTATAAAACCTGCTGATTGGATTTAAGATTTAAAGGCCACACATTTTCACAGACATTTACCATCTGATTTTTCAAAATTAAGCTGATTGGATTTGAAAATCTGCCTATCGGAGCGGACAAACAATTAAGACAATGCCTATAATGAAAAATGGTCAATGACCTTGCACGCAGACTTTGTGACCGGGGCGGCGGCATCTTTCCCCCAAGATACCGAAAGCCCCTTTTCATAACAGTTTTTAGTTCCCCACGGGGGAGGGGTACTGCGGCGCAAAAATATAATTGAGAAAGAAGGGATGATTTTGCAAAAAGAACAATTCGACATTACAGGCATGACCTGTTCGGCCTGCTCTGCCAGGATTGAAAAGAGCGTCGGCAAGCTGCCCGGAATCAAAGAAGTATCGGTCAATTTGTTGAAAAACAGCATGGTTGCCTCTTACGACGAAGCCATTCTGGATACGGCAGGAATTGTCCAGGCTGTTGAAAAGGCCGGATATGGAGCCATACCAAAGACCTCTGCTCAAAGCAAAAACCGCTCATCTGCACCAGCAGCGAAAGCGGAAGTCAGTACGGCGCAAGCTGAATACAAGCAGATGAAACAGAGGCTGTTGCTTTCCGCACTTTTTACGATTCCACTGTTTTACATCTCCATGGGCCACATGATGGGATGGCCGCTCCCCGGTTTTCTGCTGGGAATGGAAAATGCAATCAGCTTTGCATTTTCCCAGTTTCTTTTGTTGATTCCGGTGGTATTCATCAATTTCAAATATTACCGGATGGGGTTTAAGACCTTATTCCATGGTTCTCCAAACATGGATTCGTTGATTGCAATAGGCTCCAGCGCCGCAATTATATACGGTATCTATGCTATATATAAAATCGGGATTGGGTTTGGCCATGGGGATATGGCTACGGTTCATAGCTTTATGATGGATCTGTACTTTGAATCCGCAGGTATGATCCTTACGCTCATTACTTTGGGGAAAACGTTGGAGGCCCGCGCCAAGGGTAAGACCTCAGATGCGATTACAAAGCTGATGAATCTGGCCCCGAAAACCGCTACGGTGGAACGGGATGGCCAGGAACTCCAGATACCTGTGGAAGAAGTGCAGTTGGGTGAAACCCTAATCGTAAAAGCTGGTGAATCGGTGCCGGTGGATGGAACCGTTATCGAAGGCTTTGCGTCTATTGATGAATCCGCCTTGACCGGAGAGAGCATTCCTGTGGAAAAACACATTGGGAACAAAGTAATTGGTGCAACTACCAGTAAGACCGGCTATTTCAAAATGCAGGCTACCAAAGTGGGGGACGATACCACATTGGCTCAAATCGTCCGGCTGGTGGATGAAGCGACCAGCTCCAAAGCTCCCATTGCAAAAATGGCAGATAAGGTCAGCGGTGTATTTGTGCCGGTAGTCATCAGCATTTCCCTGATTGCAATCATTATATGGCTGCTGTTGGGGTACGGATTTGAATTTGCCTTGTCCATAGGCATCTCTATTTTATTCATTTCCTGCCCTTGTGCGTTAGGGTTGGCTACCCCCACCGCCATTATGGTAGGAACTGGTAAAGGAGCAACAAACGGGATTCTGATCAAATCGGCGGAGGCTTTGGAAACGGCTCACGACATCAATACGGTTGTTCTGGATAAAACGGGAACTATCACACAAGGAACACCGGTGGTAACCGATCTGCTCTGCAAAGCAGGTATTCAGAAAAAGGAACTTTTGCAGATTGCAGCCTCCTTGGAAAAGTTGTCGGAACACCCTCTGGCAGATGCGATTGTGGCAGAGGCAGATAATGAGAAACTTCCGCTGCTGCCGGTCAGTGAATTTGCACAGATTCCAGGCCAGGGAATTGTCGGAAAAATCGGAAATGACCTCTGTTTAGCCGGAAATCGCCGGTTGCTAAACAACCATCAGATTGAAGGCGGCCATCTTCTCCGCCTTGGAGAGGACATGGCTGTGGACGGGAAAACGCCGTTGTTCTTTGCCCGTGGAGGAGAGCTAATCGGTGTGATTGCCGTGGCAGATGTGGTGAAGCCCACCAGCAGACAGGCGGTGCAGGAGTTGAGCCGATTAGGGCTTGAAGTAGTTATGCTGACCGGGGATAACGCTAAGACTGCCGAGGCCATCCGGCGTCAAGTCGGCGTGGATCGTGTTGTAGCTGAAGTGTTTCCGCAGGATAAAGAAAAAGAGATACGGCGGCTGCAAAGCAAAGGGAAAAAGGTTGCCATGGTGGGAGATGGTATCAATGACGCTCCGGTACTTTCCAGAGCAGATATCGGTATCGCAATGGGAGCTATGGGTTCTGACGCAGCGATTGAGGCTGCTGATGTAGTTCTGATGGATGACGATCCGATGAAGATCGTGAAAGCTATCCGCATCGCAAAGAAATGTATGCGTATTGTATATGAAAATATTTATTTTGCAATCGGAATCAAGGTAATCTGTCTGATTCTTGGTGCAGTGGGTATTGCCAATATGTGGGTTGCGATTTTTGCAGATGTCGGAGTTATGATCATTGCAGTACTGAATGCGATCAGAACTTTGTTTGTTAAAAAATTGTAGTTACTTGAACTGAATAGTTTAGAGAGAAAGCGAGAAAAATATGGCAGAAGAGAGAGAAGAAATCATCTGTGATTGCCAGGAGATTCATGAAGATCTTTTAAAGATCGTGAATGAGACCATGCCGGACGAAGAAGAGCTGTATGATCTGGCAGATCTGTTTAAGGTGTTTGCGGATTCTACCCGTATCCGTATCCTGTTTGTGCTGTTTGAATCTGAAGTGTGTGTCTGTGATCTGGCAAAGGTCCTGAACATGACCCAGTCCGCAGTGTCCCATCAGCTTCGTATCCTCAAGCAGAATAAACTGGTGAAGGCCCGCAGAGACGGAAAATCTATTTTTTATTCTCTGGCAGATGATCACGTAAGAACTATCATTTCCATGGGAAGAGAGCATATTTTAGAGTAAGAAGAAGTCGGTGTATATCTGAAAGAAACAGATGTGCACCGGCATTTTTATATGGTCAAAAGGAAAAGAATAGGGTAAGATAGAAATCAGGAAAACAGACAAGGAGAAACATGATGATAAAAGCGGTCATTTTTGACATAGACAATACCTTATACAGTTATGATGAAAATCATATTTATGGAATGGAAGCTTTGGCTGTATACTGCAGGGATTCGTTTGGGATTACAACAGACGAGATGCAGGCCTGCTACAGAAAGGCCGGACGGATCATGACAGACCGGATCGGAACAGATACTGCTGCAATCCACAGCCGTATGCTGAGGATGCAGTGTATGCTGGAACTTCTCGAACAGCCACTTTTTCCGCATGCGCGAAATATGTATCATGCCTACTGGGACACATTTATTCAGCATATACAGTCAAATCCGGGAATCCTGGAATTTATGAAAGAGCTGAAAAAAAGAAAAATCCGTATCGGAATCGGGACAGACATGACTGCATACGTTCAGTACAGAAAACTGGAAGCAATTGGTGTGACATCATATATTGATTTTATTGTTACCAGCGAAGAAGCGGGGGCAGAGAAACCACATTATCATTTTTTTGATATCTGTGTGGAAAAAGCGGGAGTTCGTCCGGAAGAATGTGCATTCATCGGTGATAATGTCCGAAAAGATATTGAAGGTGCATGGGAGAGCGGCATGAAAGGAATCTGGTATACCCAGGAAAAAGAACCGCCGGAACACAGATATTTCCCGACGATCCGGTCATTCAGAGGAATAGATGTCGATGAATTTCTGAAATAAAATGGCACTTAAGCGTAACTGAGTGGAAAGCATCAATGCTCACAGAGAAAGAAAAGATATAAATTATGGATTATTTATCAAAAAATGTTGCGGCAAATCTGAAAAGAATTCGAAAATCAAAATGTATGAGCCTGGATCAGGCAGCAGAACAGACTGGCGTCAGCAAAAGTATGCTGGCACAGATTGAAAGAGGAACGGCTAATCCATCGCTTGGAGTGCTTGGAAAGATCACCAGCGGTCTTCGAGTCGAATTCCAGGAACTGATCCAGCCGCCGAGAGTAGACTGCTGTCTCGTGACACCGGAAGAACTGCTTCCGACCAAGGAACTGGAAGGACAGTACCGTGTCTGGACCTGCCTGCCGTATGAAGATACACGCCTTATAGAAGTGTATCGGATCGAAGTTGAGCCCGGCGGTATTTATGTGAGTGGAAGTCATGGTGAGAAGACGCGCGAGTATCTGGTTGTGACGGAAGGTGTGCTGACTGTAGAATGTCATGGACAGAGCTGTCAGATTCGAAAAGATCAGGTGTTCAAATTTGAGACAGACCAGGATCATATATACCGGAATGAGGGTGGGGAAAAGGCCTGCTGTACCTGCTTTTTCCTTGATTATCACGGAAAACAGTGATAAGGAAGTGGAATGGCAGAACAAACAAAATGTAATAACATACAGAAACAAAATGTACAATATAATGCACAAAAGAAAATTGCATAATATATCTCTAAAATACAAAAAGTCTTTTAAAATCAACAAAAATCTTTTTGGTAAAAAATCTATTGACAAATAATAGTGTCAGTGATATTGTAATGTTGTACAAAATAATACACAGAAAAACAAAGCAAAGGCGCTTACCGGTAACGGAAATCTGCCTTTGCTTTTTTTATTATCTTAAAGATATGGGAGGACACAGCAATGAAATTAAAAGACACAGGATTAACTTTTCAGGACATCAAAGACAAAGTAAACAAGTACATGATCGAGACTTATGAACGTTTTGATTTTCTTGCTGAGACAGCAGACGGCATGTATATATACGATGAAAACGGAACACCATATCTTGATTTTTATGCTGGTATTGCAGTAAACAGTGCAGGAAACTGTAACCCGAAAGTTGTAGCTGCTGTCAAAGATCAGGTAGAAGACATCATGCATACCTTTAACTATCCATATACCATTCCACAGGCACTGCTTGCTGAAAAAGTCTGTGAAACGATCGGAATGGACAAGATCTTCTATCAGAACTCCGGTACAGAAGCAAACGAAGCAATGATCAAAATGGCACGTAAATATGGTATTGAAAAATACGGACCGAACCGTTATCATATCGTAACTGCAAAGATGGGATTCCATGGAAGAACTTTCGGTGCCATGTCAGCAACAGGTCAGCCGGCTAACGGATGTCAGGTTGGATTCGGACCAATGACTTATGGATTCTCCTATGCACCGTACAACGATCTGGAGGCATTCAAAGATGCATGTACCGAAAATACGATCGCGATCATGGTCGAACCGGTACAGGGCGAAGGTGGTGTACATCCTGCAACAATGGAATTTATGCAGGGACTTCGTAAATTCTGTGATGAAAACGATATGCTCCTTCTGATCGATGAAGTACAGACAGGATGGTGCAGAACAGGTGCTGTAATGTCTTATATGAATTATGGCATCAAACAGGATATTGTTGCGCTGTATTACAAGGCATTATAAAAGATAAATATGCCGAAGATAAACGTTTTGTAAAAGTAAGACGTACAGATGTAGTCCATATGTGGAAACATCGGTATGTCTTCTTTTATTTACAGAGAATTGCTATACAACTGTCCTGTGACATGCTATACTTTGGAGCAGATAAAACAGCCGAAGATCCGCAGGAGGGATAGGATGAATCTTTTTGAATTATATAATGTACTGAAAGACGGACAGAAGGGAAGAAATAATTTTCTGGTGACCGTGATACAGGGAAATGGGACTGGAAGCAGATATTTCCTGGCGGACGGAGAAGTGAAAGCACAATGCGGCAGCGGAGACATAGAGATAGAACGGCTGCGGGAACTGGTGCAGCCGGGGGAGAGTGGTATTGCAGAAGCAGATGGGAGAAGATTATTTGTGGAATCACTGAAACAGCCGGCACATCTGGTAATCTGTGGAGCGGGACATGTGGCACAGCAGGTGATCCTTCTGGCAGGAAAAGTTGGATTTACGGTGACTGTTCTGGAGGACCGTGTGAGTTTTGCAGGAGAAGCACTACGCGCAGGAGCGGATCAGGTGATCTGTGACAGTTTTGAAAATGCACTGAAGCAGATTCCGGGAAGTGAAGATACGTATTTTCTGATAGTGACCAGAGGGCATCGTTATGATCGGGTATGTCTGGAGGCAATTTTGAAGAAACCCTATGCTTATGTCGGAATGATGGCAAGCAGAGGAAGATCGGCTCTTCTGAAAAAACAGATGGAGGAAGATGGTTTTGACAGAAAGGTTCTGGATGAGATACATACACCGGTAGGACTTGATATCCATGCCGAGACACCGGAGGAAATTGCAGTCTCCATTGTTTCAGAACTGATCAAAGAGAAAAACAGTGTGCGTAAGACGAGTGGTTATGACGCAGAACTGCTGGACTATCTGACTGGTGAGAAGGAGCTGGACACAAAGAAGGCACTTGCGACGATCGTTGCAAGAAGAGGTTCAGCACCCAGAGGCATTGGAACAAAGATGCTGGTCCTTGAAGATGGAAGAATCATAGGAACGATCGGAGGCGGATGCATGGAAAGTGAAGTACAGCATCTCTGTTTGCGAATGCTTCATGAAGAGAGGGCACAGGGGCAGATCTTTACAGTAGATATGACTGCTTCACAGGCAGAAGAGGAAGGACTCGTATGTGGCGGTACGATCCAGGTATTTATGGAAGTAATATGATATCTGAAAATTGTTTCGTGCTGTACATGCCCATGATTCTGTCTGGTATCAGAAAATAAAAAATACAATTATGGCAGAATGTATGTTATAATACTGGATATTAAAAAGAAGATGTAATTGCCGGTCGGAAGATACTCGGATTTTCTGTCGGCGTGAACAATGGAGGATGAAGATATGAAGAAAAGAAGCGTTATCGTTGCAATGCTCTGCAGTATGTGTCTGGCAGTCAGCACACCGATTCCTGCAATGGCAGATGCGTCAAAGGTAGTTACACTTGGAGCGGATCTTACTGACGAACAGAAAAATACAATGATGAATTATTTCAAGGCAGATGCGAGCCAGGTGCAGGTTATCAGTGTTACCAACCAGGATGAGCATGATCTGCTTGGCAAATATATCCCAAGTGAACAGATTGGAACGAGAACACTGAGCTGTGCCTATGTAAAACCTACACAGTCCGGCGGCATCAAGGTGCGTACAGCCAATCTGAATTATGTAACATGTAATATGATCGCAACAGCACTTTCTACAGCAGGAGTAACGAACTGTGAAGTTGTTGCCGCATGCCCGTATGAAGTATCCGGTACTGGTGCACTTACCGGTGTCATGAAAGCATACGAGTCTGCAAGTGGACAGGAACTGGATTCTACCAAGAAAGACCTTGCAGCCAAAGAAGTTGTAGTTACAGGTGATGTGGCTCAGCAGGTTGGACAGGATAATGCAACCAATATCATCAACCAGGCAAAGATGCAGATCATTGGTGACAATATTCAGAATGCAGATGAAATCTACAATATTGTATATAATATCGCTGAGCAGAATGGCGTAAGCTTAAGTCAGGATGAAATCGACACGATTGTATCACTGCTTCAGCAGATCGCACAGCAGAATTATGATATTCAGGAAATGAAAAAGACTCTTGCAAATATTCAGCAGAATCTGGAACAGAGCAAAGCAGAAGCAGAAGGGCAGCCTACACCAACTCCGATCGAGAGCAACGTTGCTGATGAAGGTACCGGTGAAGATATTACAACGAATGTAGACAGTGGCGCGCTTGGCGGAAATGTCAAAGAGACATCTACAGAGGATCCGGGACTTGCAGAGCAGACAGGTGCAGATACAAACAATGCAGGTGAGAGCAGTGACAGTTCTGACAGTTCCACAGGAATTCCGGATGCGACAGAAGACGGAACCGTAAATACAGATGGAAGTTCAGATGGAACTACAGAAGACACACCTCAGGAAAGCACAGACAGCAGTACAGATAACAGCAGCAGTGAAGAAATCCCAGCAGCAACAGAGGATGGAAGCACTGAAAATACAGATACTTCTGCAGATGGAACAACAGAAAATGCAGATGGTTCCACAGAAGGAACAGACGAAAACACAGATGCTTCTACAGAAGATACTCTGAATACAGAAACACTGACAGAAGAAGGCAAAGCAAAATTTGAGCAGGCACAGCAGTTCTGTAAGGGAGAATATGAGGGAGATCTTGCTGTACTTCAGAGCATTGTACCGAATGTGACAGAACTTCCGGTAACACTTGATCAGGATGTGGCTTCCAAACTCAGCAAAAAAGTTCTGGAAACCTATATCAAAGTATTAAATGATGCAGGGGCTTCTTATGTACCGGCAGACACAGACAAATATTTCTCAGCTGAGCTGAACGTACTGGATAAAGAGATGAAGACAGTCTTCAGTATTGATACAGAAATTGCAGATGATGATCTGCTTGTAAATGTAGATGCTGAAGTAAGACAGAAACTGTATGATGATACAATGAAGTTCTTTGCAAACCTTTATGGAGAAACTACATCTGAAGATTCTTCCACAGATACCGCAGAAGCCGGAACTGACGAAAATACAGAAGCATATTCTGAAGATGGAACTACAGAAGAAACTTACTAAAGATAAAAAACAGCGATGCAAGATGAGGATGTCTCCTTTGGGGAGGCATCCTTTTTGTTCCTTTAGAGGAAACTGTGCTGTGAAGAGATTGTGAAAAGCTGGAAATCCATATCTTTCTGTGCTAAAATAAAAAGAGTTTTTTATCTCAGATATAACTTTGAAAACCAAAAGAGAAGGATCCGAAAGGAGAAAAACTATGAGTCTTGCAGTGGTTACACTGAAAAAGGGAGAGGGCCGTCTTCTGAAATCAGGCGGAATGTGGATATTTGATAATGAAATTGCAACGATCATGGGCAGTTTTGTAAATGGAGATATTGTATTGATTCATGACTTTGACGGATATCCGCTGGGAAGAGGATTTATCAATACGAATTCTAAGATTACAGTCAGATTGCTGACAAGAGATGAAAATCAGAAAATTGATGAAGAATTTCTTGAGAAACGAGTGCGCGATGCATGGGAGTACAGAAAAAAAGTAACAGATACATCCAGCTGCCGCCTGATCTTCGGAGAGGCAGATTTTTTGCCGGGACTTGTTGTAGACAAATTTGAAGATGTTCTGGTCGTACAGTCACTGGCACTGGGAATTGACCGTCTAAAGAATACGATTCTGGAACTGCTCAAAAAAGTTCTGGCAGAAGACGGAATCCAGATTCGCGGTATTTATGAAAGAAGTGATGCAAAGGTCCGCAAACAGGAAGGAATGGAACTGTATAAAGGCTTTATCGGACCGGAATTTCCTACACTGGTTGAAATTGTGGAAAATGGTGTAAAATATCAGGTAGATATCAAAGACGGACAGAAAACAGGATTTTTCCTTGATCAAAAATACAACCGTCTTGCAATCCAGAAACTCTGCAAAGATGCAAGAGTACTGGACTGTTTCACACATACAGGTTCTTTTGCCCTGAATGCGGGAATCGCCGGAGCGAAAGAAGTTACAGGTGTGGATGCATCGCAGCTTGCTGTGGATCAGGCAACAGAAAATGCAAAATTAAACGGGCTGGATGACAAAGTAAAATTTATTTGCGAAGACGTATTTGAACTGCTCCCGAAACTGGAAGAAGAGGGAGAAAAATATGACGTGGTGATTCTGGATCCACCGGCATTTACCAAATCACGTAGTTCTGTCAAAAATGCAGTCAAGGGATACCGGGAAATCAATCTTCGCGGACTGAAACTGGTAAAGGACGGAGGATTCCTTGCGACCTGTTCCTGTTCCCATTTTATGGAATATGAACTGTTTACCAAAACGATCGGTCAGGCTGCCAGAAGTGCACATAAGAGACTGCGACAGGTGGAATACAGAACACAGGCACCGGATCACCCGATTCTCTGGGCATCTGATGAATCTTATTATCTGAAATTCTATATCTTCCAGGTATGTGATGAGAAATAGTCGGATGAGCAGACAGAAAGAAGGACTTAAATGAGAGACAAATTTAATAAATTTATGCAGGGACGTTATGGAGTGGACGCATTTGCACGTTTCACAATGGGAGTTGCACTTGTAGCAATCATTATTTCTATCTTTTTCCCGGGTGGAAACAGAATTGGCGCGTTATTTGACACGATAGGGCTTTTGGTGCTTTTATATACATATTATCGAATGCTGTCCAGAGACATTCAGAAGCGATATGCAGAGAATGAAAAATATCTTGCAGCAACAGCAAAATTCAGACAGAGATTTAACCGGGAAAAAAATATGATGAACCAGAGAAAGACCCATCATATTTATTCATGTCCGGGATGCGGTCAGAAGATCCGTATTCCAAAAGGCAAAGGCAAGATTGAAATCGAATGTCCGAAATGTCATACGAAATTTGTCAAAAGAAGCTGATAAACTGACAGAGAGGTATCTGTATGTTTGGGTATGTGGTGCTGAATAAGCCGGAAATTAAATTTAAAGATTTTGATATGTACCGTTCTTTTTACTGCGGACTGTGCAGGGAGCTGAGAGAGCGTTACGGGATAAGCGGGCAGATCACACTGAGCTATGATATGACATTTGTGATCCTTCTGCTCAGTGCGTTGTATGAGCCACCGACCAGAAAAGGTACGACCAGATGTATTGTACATCCGGTACGTAAACAGACGGTACGGAAAAATGCCATAACAGAATACGGAGCCGATATGAATATCTTTCTGACTTACTATAAGTGTAAGGATGACTGGAATGACGAGAAAAAAATCTTAAGTCTTGCATATGGGAAGCTTCTGGAGAGTAAAGAGAGAAAAAGCGAACAGCAATGGAAGAAAAAAATCGATGTGATCATTTCCTGTTTGAATGAACTTTCAGAGATGGAACAGGAGGGAGAGACAGATATCGATCGTGTTTCGGGCTGTTTTGGAAGAATCATGGCAGAAATCTTTGCATACAGAGAAGATGTCTGGGAACCAACACTTCGCCGCATGGGATTTTATTTGGGTAAGTTTATTTACCTGATGGATGCCTACGATGATGTGGAATATGATGTAAAAAAAGGAAATTACAACCCTTTTGCAAAAGATTATATAATAAAAGGGTTTGATGACAGGATAAAAAATATGTTGCTGCTAATGATGGCAGAAACCTGTCGGGAATTTGAAAAACTTCCTATTATAAAATATGCAGACATCCTGCGGAATATTTTATATTCCGGAGTATGGTGCAGATTTGAGAGTATATCGCGAAAGCGCAGGGAAGAGCGGGAGAAAGAAGATGTTTGATCCATACAGTGTGCTGGGTGTTTCGAGAGATGCATCTGATGATGAAATAAAGAAGGCATATCGTAAGCTGAGCCGTAAATATCATCCGGATGCCAATATCAACAATCCGAACAAAGCACAGGCAGAAGAAAAATTTAAAGAAGTCCAGCAGGCATATGAACAGATCATGAAAGAACGGGAATATGGTTCTTCAGGAAACTATAATTCATATGGCGGTTTTGGTGGCTTTGGTACACAGGGCCAGAATACGTATCAGGATGAAGAGGCAGTGCGCCGACAGGCTGCGGCAAATTATATCAACAGTCGACATTACAAAGAGGCAATGAATGTACTCTCATCACTTCAGCAGAGAAACGGCCAGTGGTATTATTTGTCCGCGATGGCGAATATGGGACTGGGAAATAATGTAAATGCATTAAATGATGCACGAAGTGCAGTAAATATGGAACCGGATAATATGCAGTACCGAATGTTGCTGCAGAGACTGGAAGGCGGAGGAACCTGGTATCAGGAACAACAGAATCCATTTGGAGGAATGCCAAGTGACGGAAGCGATTATTGTATGAAGCTTTGCCTGGCCAATCTGGCATGTAATCTTTGCTGCCCGGGTGGTGGAATGTTCTGCTGCTGAGAAGAATCGTCAATAATGAAAAGAAATAACAGACCTTCTGGAATATCAATAAAATATTTTAGAAGGTTTTTTATAAAAAAATTGACAATTGTCGATTGGGATATTATGATAATGGGTGTGCTGTCATGCTAAAGCGATGTAGCGGCAAAGAACAGCATATGGGAAGCTGCTGTGAACAGAACAGTAACTACCGAAGTGAAATAACAGGAGGAAATCACAATGAGTATTCGTATTGGTATTTTAGGATATGGTAATCTTGGAAGAGGCGTAGAATGCGCAATTAAACATAATCCGGACATGGAACTGGTTGCAGTATTTACACGTCGTGATCCTGCAACTGTAAAAATTCTTACAGATTCAGCATCTGTTTACCATGTAGATGAAGCAGAAAAGATGAAAGATAAAATTGATGTTATGATTCTCTGCGGTGGAAGTGCAACAGATCTGCCGGTTCAGACACCGAAATATGCACAGTGGTTCAATGTGGTAGACAGTTTTGATACACATGCCAGAGTACCGGAACATTTCGCAAATGTTGACAAAGCAGCATCTGAAAGCAATCATGTAGGAATCATTTCTGTTGGCTGGGATCCGGGAATGTTCTCCCTGAACAGAATGTATGCAAACGCAATCCTTACAAATGGAAAGGATTATACATTCTGGGGCAAGGGTGTAAGCCAGGGACATTCCGATGCAATCCGTAGAATTGATGGAGTAAAAGATGGAAAACAGTACACAATTCCTGTAGAAGCTGCACTGGAAGCAGTCAGAAACGGAGAAAATCCGGAACTGACTACAAGACAGAAGCATACAAGAGAATGCTTCGTAGTAGCTGAGGAAGGTGCTGATCTTGCACGCATTGAAAATGAGATTAAGACAATGCCGAATTATTTTGATGAATATGATACAACAGTACATTTCATTTCTGAAGAAGAACTGAAACGTGATCACAGTGGAATTCCGCATGGTGGATTTGTGATCCGTACAGGCAAAACCGGCTGGAACGATGAGAACAGTCATGTGATTGAATACAGCCTGAAGCTGGATTCCAATCCGGAATTTACATCTTCCGTAATCGTTGCATATGCGAGAGCTGCATATCGCATGAGCCAGGAAGGACAGAAAGGATGCAAAACAGTATTTGATGTTGCACCGGCATATTTAAGTGCACTGGATGGCGCTGAACTGAGAAAACATCTTCTGTAATATATGAAATGAAATTGTAAAAAATAAGGATCGGGTTTTTGACCCGGTCCTTTTTGCGCTCCAGGAGGGGAATATATTGGCAGGTTTTTACTTTTTTATTGACGTTGTTACAAACATGATATATAATACCTACATAATATTGTAACAAGATTGTAAAAAATACGAATATTTATACTCGTAGAAAGAGGTTGACCGTATGGGAAAGGTGTGCAAAAAGTCATGGATCGCAGCCATATTTTTAGGAGTGATGCTTTTTGCTGCAGGCTTTGCGTTTCAGGCGTCCACGGTAGATGCGCAGGCTGCTACAACTGGTTTTCGAACCGTAAAAGGAAAAACATACTATTATAAAAACGGAAAGAAAGTTAAGGGATGGCTTACTTTAAATGGAAAGAAATACTTCCTTAATACAAGGACAGGCGTCTTGCTGAAAGGCTGGCAGAGAAGTTCCAGAGGACCAAAGCGCTATTTTAATAAAAAAAATGGTGTTATGTATACCGGAATGAAAAAAATCGGCGGTAAATATTATTACTTCGATATCAAGACCGGCTACACGAAGAGGGGATTTGTAAGATCTGCCAATGGCGCAGTTGTCCGTTATTTCCAGCCATCGAATTATACGATGGCAAAAGGCTGGCTGAAAAATGCAAAGGGGCAGAAGTGGTATTTTGCCAGCGATGGTAAGATGTATATGGGACTGAAAAAAATCGGCAAATATTATTATTATTTCAATCCAAGTACAGGAATTGCAGCCAGCGGTTATGTGAATACCGGAAATGAGACGAGATATTTCAATGCCAAATACAAAAGAATGGTTAGCGGCTGGACAAAATCTGCCAAAGGAGAATTAAGATACTTTGGCAGCAACGGTGTTATGGCCAAGGGACTTGCAAAGGTTGGCAGCGCTACGTACTATTTTGATCCAAATAAAGGAATCGCAGCGGGCGGCTGGGTAACGATCAGTGGAAATAAATATTACTTTGACAAGAGTAGTTTCAAGATGGTTACAGGTACCAAGTCGATTGATGGTGTGACCTATACATTCAGCTCAACAGGTATTATGACCTATTCATCTGCAAATGACAGCAGTACGACAAGCAATACCTATTTTGCAAATGATCCGAAACCGGTTGAGCAGACCGGGATCAAAACGCTCAAGAATTATCTTGCCGGGGCATTGAAACCGGTTGGACAGGCATTGTATATTTGGGGCGGCGGTTGGTATGATTCCACAAGGATCGGTGTCAGCCCGACCTGGCAGAGCTTTTATCTCAGCCAGACAAGTAGTTATAACTATAATAATTATCGTGATCTGAGTACTGCAAACAGAGCAAAAGGACTTGACTGTTCCGGATTTGTAGGATGGGCAGCACAGCAGGTTATGAGAAATGGAAATAGTTATACGGTTGTATCAGGAGAAATCGGCAGTTATTATAAGAATACATTAAAATGGGGAACCTATGTAAATCAGAATTACTTGTCCCAGACAGGCTGGAAGGTATATCCGGGAGACATCGGATATGATGACGGTCATACATGGATCGTTCTTGGACAGTGTTCCGATAAGAGTGCCGTGATCGTTCATTCCACTCCGAATGCAGGATGCCAGATTGCAGGAACCTGTACACCGGATGGTGATTATGACAGCCAGGCAGTAGCTCTTGCAAATAAATACATGTCCAGATATGCAGGATTTAAGAAGTATACCTATCGTCCATCCTGCGGTAACTACATCCGAAGAGGAAATTATATGAGATGGTACAGCTCCACTCTTTCTGATCCGGATAACTTTAAGAACAAGACTGCAGATGTAATTCTTCAGGAATTGTTTGGATTTTAAATAAGAATGAAATGTTACGGAGAAGTTTCCAGACACGGGAACTTCTCCTTTCTTTTGCGGAGTTTTTAATAAATGTTACAAAATATTAAACTTTTTATCGATTTACTCTTGCAATCAAAAGAATCTTGTGTTAATATGTATAAGAACTTAAGAAAGATATTTCACAATTGTTACAAAATAGAGTTAAAATGATTATGAGGTGAGAAATATGAAAAAAAGAATTGTTTGCCTGACGTTAGCATTAATGATGACAGCAACTCAGGTTGTCAGTGTAAGCGCGTCAAGAGAAGACGAACTGAGAGAGGAACAGGCAGCTACAAGCGCACAGCTTGATGCTACATATGCTCAGATTGATCAGCTCTACTCCGCTAAGCAGCAGTTACAGGATGAGATCAACTCCTTGGACGCAAATCTTGTGAATGTCATGGTTTCCATTCAGACCTTGGAAGGGGATATCAGTAATAAAGAAGCAGACATTCAGCAGACACAGGCTGATCTGCAGAAGGCACAGAATGCCAAAGACAAACAGTACGCAGCAATGAAACAGCGTATCCAGTATCTGTACGAAAAAGGTGGAAATGAAGCCTGGTTCCAGATGATGATGAGTGCAGATAATCTTTCTGATCTTCTTACAAAAGCTGAGTATACTCAGAAAATGTATGATTATGACAGACAGAGCCTTGAAAAATATGCAAACACAATTACACAGGTAACAAACCTTGGAAATCAGTATCAGCAGGAAAAAGCTGAACTGGAAGGTATGAAACAGGAATATGAAGCACAGTCTGTAGATCTTCAGAATCAGATTGATACAAAGAAAGCAAATTCTGCAGATTGTGATAATGAAATTGCATATGCACAGGAAATGGCAAATGAATATGCAAACCTGATTCAGGAACAGCAGGCGGAGATTGAGCAGCTTGAAGCAGAACGTATTGCAGCCGAAGAAGAGGCAAGACGTCAGGCAGAAGCTGCACAGCAGGAACAGGAAGATCAGACAGTATATGATGAAGACGGTAACGAAGTTGATGCTTCAGAAGCAGCAGAAAACGGAGATACTGTATATGACGAAGATGGAAACGAGGTTGATCCGAGCCAGACTACAACAGAAACAACTACAGAAGACAGTGGAAGCAGTGATGTAGAATATGATGAATATGGAAATGTGATTGACAGTGACAACACAGTTGATCCGGATACAGTAGATACTTCATCCAGCTCTTCAAGCTCCAGCAGTTCTTCATCCAGTGGTTCAGGATCTTCAATTGTAGATTATGCTAAACAGTTTGTTGGAAACCCATATGTATGGGGTGGCACAAGTCTTACAGGTGGAGCTGACTGCTCTGGATTTACACAGAGTGTATATGCTCAGTTTGGCTACAGCCTTCCGAGAACATCTTATGAGCAGCAGAACTGGGGAACAGAAGTTTCTTATGCAGATGCACAGCCAGGAGATTTGATCTGCTATGGCGGACATGTTGCAATCTACATGGGTAACGGACAGATCGTACATGCATCCAACTCCAGAGATGGTATTAAGATCAGCAACAACGCTGCTTACAGAACAATCCTGTCTGTAAGAAGACCTTCATAAATATGATTTCAGGGCAGTTCCTTCGGGAGCTGCTTTTTTTTTCTTGACTTTTAAAAGAAAAAGTATTAATATGACTTAAAGCGCAACGGAGCACTTCATACTTCCGTGCGCTCTTTTTTTGTTATGGATGAAAAAAATATATACATTTCAGGAGGAAACGAAAATGAGAAAGAGTAAAATGTGGAGAATGTTAACGGTAGCTGCAGTAGCTGCATCAATGACATGTGGGATTATAGGTGTACAGAGTGTAAGTGCGGATGATAAGAAAACTCTGAAAGTTGCAATGGAATGCGGATATGCTCCTTACAACTGGACACAGCCGGATGATTCCAACGGTGCAGTGCAGATTTCAGGAAGCTCCGATTACGCATATGGATATGATGTTATGATGGCAAAGAAAATTGCAGATGAATTAGGCTATGATCTTGAAATCGTAAAGCTTGACTGGGATTCTCTTGTACCGGCAGTACAGTCCGGTCAGGTTGACTGTGTTATTGCAGGACAGTCTATTACAAAAGAACGTCAGCAGATGGTTGATTTCACAGATCCATATTATTATGCATCCATCATCACTTTGGTTAAGAATGATGGAGATTACAAGGACGCAGCAAGCGTAGAAGACCTTAAAGGAGCTACAGTGACATCACAGCAGAATACGATCTGGTATGATTCCTGCCTGCCTCAGATTCCAGATGCTGATATCCTTCCGGCACAGGAAAGTGCACCGGCAATGCTGGTTGCTCTTGAATCTGGCAAATGTGATGCAGTTGTCACTGATATGCCTACAGGAAAGGCTGCATGTGTAGCATATCCGGATTTCAAACTGCTGGACTTCAGTGGAACAGACGGAGCATTTGAAGTATCTGATGAAGATATTAATATTGGTATTTCAGTACAGAAGGGCAACGATGAACTTAAGGATGCGATCAATGGTGTGCTTAAAGATATGACCGAAGATGATTATAATAAAATGATGGATGAGGCTATTTCTGTACAGCCACTTTCAGAATCATAAAGGAGGAGCGAAATGCTGCCTGAGAGTTTTGGAGGAAGAATTATATATCTTCTTCAGCAATATGGTCCTTCTTTTCTGAAGGGAGCCGGTGTCAGCATGTGGCTGGCGCTGGTAGGAACACTTTTTGGATGCATCATTGGTTTTCTGGTTGGTATCGTGCAGACGATCCCGGTGGACAAAAATGATTCAACAGTCAAAAAAGTAATTATCAAAGTTGTCAAATTTATTATGGCCTGTTATGTGGAGTTCTTTCGTGGAACTCCAATGATGGCGCAGGCAATGTTTATTTATTTCGGAAGTGCTTATCTATTTAACATCAATATGTCTATGTGGTTTGCAGCAATCTTTATTGTATCGATCAACACAGGGGCATATATGGCAGAGACAGTTCGAGGTGGTATTCTTTCCATCGATCCCGGACAGACAGAAGGTGCCAAGGCAATCGGCATGACACATGTTCAGACGATGATAAATGTAATACTTCCGCAGGCCCTGCGAAATATCATGCCGCAGATCGGAAATAACCTGATCATCAATATCAAAGATACCTGTGTACTTTCAATCATTGGTACAGTAGAGCTCTTTTACACGACTAAAGGTGTTGCAGGAGCACTGTATACATATTTTGAGTCCTTCACAATTGCAATGGTTATCTATTTTATCATGACATTTACCTGTTCCAGAATCCTGCGTGTGATCGAACACAAGATGGACGGACCGGATAATTATGATCTTGCAACCGCTGATACTCTGACACATACCAGCGGAATGTACTCTTATAAAGAAAGGAAGGACAGCAGAGAATGAGTGAGACAATTCTGAAAGTACAGCATCTGGGAAAATCTTTTGGAAATAATGAGATTCTGAAAGATATCGATTTCTCAGTGAAGCCGAAGGATGTTACCTGTATCATTGGTCCTTCCGGTTCCGGTAAATCCACGCTGCTGCGCTGCATGAATCTTCTGGAAACACCTTCCTCAGGAGAGATAAGATACCATGGAACGAACATCATGGATAAGCATGTGAATGTGCCGGAATATCGTTCAAAGGTTGGTATGGTGTTTCAGAACTTTAACCTGTTCAATAACATGACAGTTCTTAAAAACTGTACTGTGGGCCAGGAGAAGGTTCTGAAAAAGAGCAAGGAAGAAGCCCGTAAAAACGCAATGATGTATCTTGAAAAGGTAGGGATGGCACCTTATATCAATGCAAAACCAAAACAGCTTTCCGGAGGACAGAAGCAGAGGGTTGCAATTGCCAGAGCCCTTGCCATGGAGCCAGAAATCCTGCTCTTTGATGAGCCGACTTCAGCTCTGGATCCACAGATGGTCGGAGAAGTCCTTGAGGTTATGCGAACGCTTGCCAAAGACGGGCTGACAATGATCATTGTTACACATGAGATGGCATTTGCCCGGGATGTGGCAAAGCATGTGATCTTTATGGGGAATGGAGTTATTGTAGAAGAGGGAACTTCACAGCAGATCTTTGAAGATCCACAAAATGACATGACAAAAGACTTTTTAAGTCGTTTCAGAAATGCATAATGCCGGGAATTGCCCGGTGCCCGCCTGTTTGGCAAACAAAACGCTGCATTAAGTGAATTAAAATTCATTTTTTGCAGCGTTTTTGTTATTTATAAAAAGTATCAGATTTCAATGAGAAGGTTCGGTTGTTTTTCGATTGATCAGAATTGGAGGAATGATCTTGTGAACCGGTTCAGAAGACAGAGCCGGTTTTCTTTTGTGTCTTTCTGTAATCTGTTCATGCAGGATTTCCATGGCAGATGCGGCAATCTTGTCAATCTGCTGTCCGACAGTACTGATTGGAACAATAGCTTCTCTGGAAACTGGAGAATCATCAAAACCAATGATCTTGTAGTCATCTGGAAGCTGTCCATACTTTTGAATCAGATGATTGAGCATGATGTTGGCAAATGTATCGTTTGGAAGAAAAATTCCCTTTGTTTTGCCTTGATATTTAGAATCAATTGTTTCCAGCAAATCTTTGAGAATCAGAGAACTTTCTTCATAACTGTGGCCGGTATCTGTGAGAATCAGTTCATGTGGAATCTGATATTCTTCACAGATATCAGAAAAGCCTTTTATACGTCCATAGGATGGAACCTGTGGAGATAATTCAACATTGATATGGATCAGAATATCTGCTCCAGTCTTTGCAAGCAGACTGGTTGCCTGCACCGCACCCATATAGTTATCCGTATTGACACTGCTCACAAACTGATCTTCACGCTCGATCGTTACAATTGGGAGATTGTAGGAGGCGAGCTCTCTGGAAGGAATGGTATGGCTTAAAATAACCATTCCTTCTATTTTATAAGAAAGAAGTTCCTGAATATACTTGCGTTCAGTTGATTTATGATCATCACCGGTAAAAACAAGAAATTTGTAGCCATAGGTATCATAAGTTTTCAGTATCTGGTTTAGCATTTCAGAATAGTAATGTAAATAAAGGTTTGGAATGATAACACCGATAAATTCGGTTTTCCCGTTTGCCAGGATCCTGGCAACTTTATTCTCCTGATAGTTTAGTTTATCAAGTGCATCCGAGATAATCTGCTGATTCTTCAATGTGAGGGAATCAGGATTGTTGAAATATCTGGAAACAGTGGTTTTTGAGAAACCAGTATATTTGGCAATGTCATTGAAGGTTATATTTTTTTTGCCCATGGTAGTTTCCTTTCAGTAAAACTCAGTAATAATTGTAATTTTAGTATAACAGAAAAAGAGAGTCAGAACAAGGTTAACCAGTAACAGAATTGGTAAAGTAACCGGTTCTGTATAGATTTTACAAAACTTATATATTAAAATTGTAAAAATCAATGAAATGCAAGAGTATACTTGACGTAAAAATGAGTATATGCTATTATCAATACATAAAGTAACCGGTTACTTTACCGGTCACGAAGAACGGAAAGATGGAAAAGGAGGAGAACATGAAAAAAGCAAAACTGATTCTTCTTGCCGGTCTGGCAATTGCAGTCAGCCTGACAGGATGTCAGAAAAAAGAAGTAAAGCCTGGCGATGTAGCAGGCTATGATGAAGGAGAACAATATCTTTCAATCTGGGTGCATAGTATTGAAGATACTCCGGAAGGACAGGTGTACAGAGAATCTGTAGACAGCTTTAATGAGAAATATAATGGTAAATATTTTGCAGATATTGAATTTATTCCTAGAAACGACAGTGGTGGCGGCTATTCA
>ENA-OQHR01000731-OQHR01000731.1-human-gut-metagenome-genome-assembly--contig:-NODE-731-length-21189-cov-5.337249_pt1 | contig 21189 bp, 19 predicted proteins | sample MGYA00242566_ERZ504725 | MGnify/ENA primary metagenome ERZ504725 (study PRJEB26092, sample SAMD00036217) | human gut metagenome | host: Homo sapiens | study: EMG produced TPA metagenomics assembly of... | reverse complement strand
ATGTGCCGCAGGTGCTCTACTACTGGCGGGTGCACGAAGGCTCGACCTCTGGCGGCACCGATGCCAAGCCTTACGTTGCCAAAGCGGCAAAGAAGGCGCTGGCCGACCATCTGGAGCGCACCGGCCGTACCGGCACCATAGAGGATGGCCTGTACCCCAGCACCTATCGGGTCAGGTGGGACATTGTGGGGGAGCCGAAGGTGAGCATCCTCATCCCCAACAAGGATCACACCGAGGATCTGGAAAAGTGCCTGCAGAGCATCTGGAAAAAGACCACCTGGAACCGGTTCGAGGTCATCGTCATCGAGAACAACTCCACAGACCCGGCCACCTTTGCCTATTACGAGAAGGCCCGGCAGCGGTACGATGGCCTGAAGGTGGTCACCTACCCGGGCAAGGGCTTCAACTTCTCGGCCATCAACAACTTTGGCCGGAAAGCGGCAGAGGGCGACTACCTGCTGCTGCTCAACAACGATGTGGAAGTGGTAAACGGCGACTGGCTCACGGAGCTGCTCCGGCAGTGTGCCCACCCCGGCGGCGCGGCGATCTGCGGTGCCATGCTCTGGTACCCGGATGAGACCATCCAGCACGCAGGGATCGTGACCGGTCTGGGCGGCTACGCGGGCCACAGCCACAAGTATAAGAAGAAGGGCGGCAGCGGCTATCTGTTCCGCACCTCTACCGTGCAGGACTTCTCCGGCGTGACCGGTGCCTGCCTGCTGGTAAAGACCGCCGTCTATGACGAGATGCACGGGCTGGACGAGCAGTTTGCCGTGGCCTTCAACGATGTAGACTTCTGCCTGCGGGTGCGGGATGCAGGTTACCGCATTGCCTGGACCCCCTACGCCGAGCTCATCCACTATGAGAGCAAGAGCCGGGGCGGGGATGAAAAAGACCCCGTCAAGGCGGCCCGCTTTGCGGCGGAGCAGCAGCGGCTCTACACCATCCACGGCAAGGAAAACATTCTGGATGACCCCTACTACAACCCCAACCTGACCCGCGACCGGGAGGATTTTTCGGAGAGCGACGATCTGCGCAGGTTGAAAGAGGGCAGGGTAACGGTAAGATTCCGGGGAGGTACCCTCCAATGAACATCAAGGGACACTTTGAGACCATCACCCGGCATAAACTGCTGGTGATGAAATATTGCTTTGAATGCGGCCTTTATCGGCAGGGCCTGACCCATGACCTGAGCAAGTACAGCCCCACCGAGTTCATCCCGGGCTGCATCTACTATCAGGGCGACCACAGCCCCAACGAGGCAGAGCGCGCCGCCCGGGGCTATTCCTCGGCGTGGCTCCACCATAAGGGCCGCAACAAGCACCATCTGGAATACTGGATCGACTACACAACCAACAAATCCGGCCTGGGCGGCATGAAAATGCCCCTGCGCTATGTCTGCGAGATGGTCTGCGACCGCGTGGCGGCCAGCCAGATCTATCTGGGCGACAAGTACACCGACGCATCCCCGTGGCAGTATTATGAAAAGAGCAAGGATCACTATCTGCTCCATCCCGAAACAAGAGCACTGCTGGAAAAGCTGCTGCTGATGGTCCGGGATCTGGGGCAGGAGCGCACCTTTGCCTACATAAGATTCCTGCTCGGGTGTGAAGATAACGATTAAATAACATCAAGGAGGCATTGCAATGAAACGTTTCAAAAAAGTTCTGGCACTTGTTCTGGCCGGTGTTCTGGCACTGGCAATGCTGACCGCCTGCGGAGAGACCGCTGATCCGGATAGCATAATGCCGGAGGACGGTACTCCCGAAGTGGTGATGACCGTGAATAACATGGCTGCCAATAAGGGTCTGGGCCAGGTTAAGTACAGTGCAAAGTACAGCGCAGTGACCAAGGCTCTGCTGGAGAACTGGCTGGAGTATACCAATAACAAGATCAATAACACGACCTACTGGGAAAATTACCGTAAGATCACTGCTGAACTGGGCAGTGTGAAGATCGTGGTTGGCATGACAAGCGATTATCGCCCTGGTACGAGTGATCATAACCCTGCTTCCAAGACAAGCTTTAAGTATGATTCTCTGTTCAAGGACGAGAGCACATTCAATCTGGCTGAAAAGATCGGCGTTGCATACGTTCCCACTTCTAACGGCACTGTCTATCAGGCGGTCTGCCTGTTCGACGTGAACTGAGCATCACACAACGCCAAAACAGCATAACGCATAAAAAGCCCCCGGAAGCGGCGCGAACCGCTTTCCGGGGGCTTTTGTGTCAGAGAAACTGATTACTGCTCGTTCTCGTAGATCTTGATATAGTGGGGGGCGTTTCTGTCCTGCACAAAGAGAAGCGTGCAGGTGAGTGCGGCGGCTAAGAACGTGAAGATGGCAAGCAGAGCTTTGAGAACTTTCATGGTATCCGATCCTCCTTGGCGGGCATGGCCCGGTCGTTCAAATGCGGAGCAGGGGACGTTCCGCAGGGTCATTAGCAACAGTATACCATAATCCCGGCAGAAAGGCAAACGGCAGTAAAGTTGCGTGAAGTTGGTGGTTGTTAATAAAAAAACAATTAGTTAGATGCGACTAATCGTTAAAAATGGCAAAGAAAAATGAGGAAATTGCATCATTTTGGTGCTGTTGTCGTTGAACTTCCGGCTGTAAAATGATACAATAACTGTGTTAAGCAGCTGCTGTCCCTGCCGCAGTGCGCCCGCATGAGGGCAGGGGTGGCAATTCAAGCAGAATGGGGGATTTATTCCATGTTGAACAAGCTGAAACGTGCGGCGCTTGGCGCGCATACGCCGCATGACAAGGCAACCGCTGCAAGCAAACCAGTTCCGATGCCTCTGCCCGCGCAGGTACGCATCCTGATGAGCCAGCACATCGGCGCTCCGGCGAAAGCCCTGGTCAAAAAGGGCGACGAAGTGTTTGTTGGCACCAAGATCGGTGAAGCAGGCGGTTTCGTCTCTGCAAATATCCACTCCAGTGTTTCTGGTACTGTGGCCGCTGTGGAACCCTTCCGTCTCTCCAATGGCCGGATGTGCGACTCTGTTGTCATCAAGACCGATGGCAAGCAGACTGTGGACCCTGCCGTGAAGGCACCTGAGGTCACCGACAAGGCCAGCTTCCTGGCAGCCGTGCGTGAGTGCGGCCTGGTGGGTCTGGGCGGCGCAGGCTTCCCGACCGATGTCAAGCTGCAGCCCAAGCAGACCGTGGATACCCTGCTCATCAACGCTTCCGAGTGTGAAGTCTGGCTGACCAGCGACACGCAGGAGATGCTGAACTGCAGCGATGATATCGTCCGCGGCATCGAGGCCGTGCTGAAGTACACCGGCATCCCGAAGTGCGTCATCGGCATTGAGAACAACAAGCCCGAGTGCATCGAGCTGTTGAACCAGAAGACCAAAGACAAGCCCGCCATCGAGGTCAAGGCACTGCCCAGTGTTTACGGCACCGGCGCAGAGCTGATCCTGATCGAGAAGTGCCTGGGCCGCGAGGTGCCGCACGGCGGTCTGCCCGCAGATGCAGGTGCCATCGTGATGAACGTGACCTCTGTTTCTACCTTGGGCAAGTACCTGGCTACCGGTATGCCGGTGGTCGAGCGCACCATCACCGTGGACGGCGATGCCTGCGCAAAGCCCCAGAACCTGATCGTTCCCGTGGGCACTGCCTACGAGGATGTTCTGAACGCTGCCGGCCTCAAGGGCGGCGTGGAGCTGGGCAAGGTGGTTGCCGGCGGTGCCATGATGGGTCCCGCTGTGGAGAACCTGAGCTACCCCACCACCAAGACCACCTCCGGCCTGATCATGCTCAGCGCCGCTGCTGCAGAGCCCCCGCAGGTCAACCCCTGCATCCGCTGCGGCCGCTGCGTGGAGTACTGCCCCATGGGTCTGGAGCCCGTGGAGGTCAACCAGGCTTATGCAGCCCGCGACGTTCAGGAGCTGGGCAAGCTGCATGTTGATTACTGCTTCAACTGCGGCTCCTGCACCTTTGTCTGCCCGGCAAAGCGCCCCTGCACCCAGATGATGGGCCTGGCAAAGGCGTTCTACCTTGGTGAAATCAAAAAAGGAGGCAATAAGTAATGGATACGAAGCTTATTGTTTCGGCCTCCCCGCACCTGCGCAGTGAGGAAACGACCCAGAGCCTGATGGCCAACGTGATCGTTGCCCTGTGCCCCTGTGTGGTGGCCTCTGCAATCATCTTTGGCGCGCGTGCCCTGCTGGTCACTGCAGTGTCCGTTGTGGCATGTGTGGCCTTTGAGTGGCTGTACTGCAAGCTGCTGAAGAAGGCAAACCCCATCAGCGACCTGTCCGCTGTGGTCACCGGCATCATTCTGGCCATGAACGTGCCCGTGGGCATGCCCATCGGCCAGCTCATCATTGGCGACCTGGTTGCCATCATCGTGGTCAAGCAGCTGTTCGGCGGCATTGGCATGAACTTTGCAAACCCTGCACTGGTGGGCCGTATCGTGCTGTTCATCAGCTTTGCCGGTTCCATGAACAATTGGGTGTTCCCCGATGCAGCAGTTGACCAGCTGTCCAGCGCTACCCCGCTGGCTGTGGCTGACACCAGCAAGCTGAGCCTGCTGGATCTGTTCATGGGTGTGCACGGCGGTGTTCTGGGCGAGACCTGCGCTCTGGCCATCCTGCTGGGCCTGATTTATATGGTGGCCACCAAGACCATCAGCATCGCCATCCCCGCTTCTTACATCGGCAGCATGTTTATCTTCTACCTGATCTCCACCGGCAGCCTGCACGGCGCACTGGTCGGCATCCTGTCCGGCGGCCTGATGTTCGGTGCTGTGTTCATGGCAACGGACTATGTTACCAGCCCCTTTACCCTGAAGGGCAAGCTGATCTACGGCCTGTGCCTGGGCATCGTCACCTTCGCCATCCGTCAGTGGGGCAGCTACGCCGAGGGCGTTTCCTTCGCGCTGCTGTTTATGAACCTGTGGGTCCCCTTTATCAACGATTGGACCCGTCAGACTCCTTACGGCTATGTTAAGCCTGCAAAGAAAGCAAAGGAGGGTGCTGGCAAATGAATAAGAATTCTTCCTGGGAGACCAGTGTAAAGCCTGTTGTTGTGCTGAGCGTGATCGCACTGATCGTCAGCCTGCTGCTGGCCATGGTCAACTCCTTTACGGCTCCCATCATTGAGGAAAACCAGAAGGCCGCAACGCTGGCTGCCTATGTGGACGTGATGCCCACCGTTTCCAGCGCCTCCGATCTGGACGAAGTGACCGACTACACCACCGAGAACATCACCGGTGCTGTAAAGGCCACTGACGGCTCCCTGGCCATCAAGGCTGAGGAAAAGGGCTTTGACGGCGGCATCCTGTCCGTCATCATCGGCTTCGACACCAACGGCACTGTCACCGGCATCTGGGTGGACGCTTCTACCCAGACCAAGGGCATCGGCAGCAACGTTGCCACAGACAGCTTCCTTGCTCAGTTCGATGGCATGGATGGCACCCAGAACATCACCCTGGGCCAGGGCTACGACGCATACAGCGGCGCAACCATTTCCTCTAAGGCTCTGTTTGCCGCCATCAACGATTGCATCAACTGCTACAACGAGTTGGCATAAAGGAGGTTGGTAAGAAATGGCAAGCGAAAACAAGTCCAAGGTAAGCATCCTTACCAACGGCATCATCAAAGAAAACCCCGTTCTGCGTCTGGTTCTGGGCACCTGCTCCTGCCTGGCTGTTACCACGGCAGTTTCCAGCGCGCTGGGCATGGGCGCAGCCTTCACCTTCGTGCTGGTGTGCTCCAACATCCTGATCTCGCTGCTGCGCAACGTGATCCCCGCTAAAGTCCATCTGCCCTGCTACATCGTCATCATTGCAGGCTTCGTGACCATCGTTCAGATGGTGATGCACGCCTACATGGACAGCCTGTACACCGCACTGGGCGTGTTCCTGCCCCTGATCGTTGTCAACTGCATCATTCTGGGCCGTGCCGAGATGTTTGCCTGCAAGAACAATGTGGTGGATTCCGCACTGGACGGCATCGGCATGGGCATCGGCTACACCCTTACCGTGGTGCTGATGGCCTCTATCCGTGAGATCCTGGGCAGCGGCACCTGGCTGGGCTTCCAGGTCCTGCCCGAGAGCATGGCCAAGATGAGCATTATGACCCAGGCTCCCGGCGCATTCTTCTGCTACGGCGTGCTGATGGCCGGCTGTGTCTGGCTGGAAGGCAAGCTGGATGCCCGCATCGAGCGCAAGAGCTGCTGCGACCTCGACAACCTGAAGAAGGAGGCAGAATAAGATGTTAGTCAAACTTGCTGCGATCTTCTTCAGCATGATCCTGGTGAACAACTACGTGCTGGTGAAGTTCTACGGTATCTGCCCGTTCCTGGGCGTTTCCAAGAAGCTGGATTCCTCCATTGGTATGTCCGGCGCTGTTATCTTTGTTATGCTGGTGGCAACGGCTGTCACCTTCCCCATCCAGATCTTCGTTCTGAACCCGGCTGACCTGGGCTACCTGCAGACCATCGTGTTCATCCTGGTCATTGCAGTGCTGGTGCAGTTCATCGAGATCTTCCTGAAGAAGTATGTTGTTGCACTGTACAATTCTCTGGGCGTTTACCTGCCCCTGATCACCACCAACTGCTGCGTGCTGGCCGTGACCATTCTGGTCGTGGACGACTACGGCGCAGACGTTGCTACCCTTGGCTTTGCCGCTGCCTACATTGAGGCTCTGGTCTGTGCCGTGGGTGCAGGTGTCGGCTTTATGCTGGCCATGGTCATGTTCAGCGGCGTGCGCAAGCGCGTGGAAGCCTGCGATCCCCCGGCACCCTTCAAGGGTCTGCCCATCACCCTGATCGCAGCAGCCATCACCAGCCTGTCCTTTATGGGCTTCGGCGGTCTCGTCGAAAACCTGTTCAACGTGACGCTGTAAGGGAGGAACAGGATTATGAATATTGTATCTGCTGTGATCCTCTGTACCATCGTGGGCGCGATCGGTGCCGTTGTTCTGGTGCTGGCCGCAAAGTTCATGGCGGTTGAGGAAGACCCCCGTATTGAAGAAGTTTCTGCCTGCCTGGCCGGTGCAAACTGCGGCGGCTGCGGCTACGCCGGCTGTGCCGACTACGCAAAGGCCGTTGTTATGGACGGCGTTCCCTGCGACAAGTGCGCACCCGGCGGCCCCAAGGCTGCTGCCGCCATTGCCAAGATCATGGGCGGTGAGGCAAGCGCTGTGGAGAAGAAGGCTGTGGTCCAGTGCCAGGGCAACTCCGAGCACTGCAAGCCCAGCTATGAGTACAAGGGCATCCAGACCTGCGCCGCTGCTGCCACCCTGTACGGCGGCCCCAAGACCTGTACCTTTGCCTGCATCGGCCTGGGCGACTGCACCAAGGTGTGTAAGTTCGATGCCATCCACATTGTGGACGGCGTGGCCAAGGTGGACAAGGACAAGTGCACCGGCTGTGGTGCCTGCGCCAACATCTGCCCCAAGCACGTTATTATGATCGACGCAGGCGGCCCCCGCAAGCCCGTGGTCATGTGCTCCAATCAGGATAAGGGTGCTGTGGCAAACAAGCTGTGCACCACCTCCTGCATTGCCTGCGGCATGTGCGAGCGCACCTGTAAGTTCGATGCCATCCACGTTGTGGACGGTGTGGCCCGTGTGGACTACGACAAGTGCAAGGGCTGCGGCATGTGCGCCCAGAAGTGCCCCAAGCACATCATCCTCTTCCCGCTGAAGGACGATCCGAATCCCCCCAAGCCCGTGGTGAAGCAGGTTCCGAAGCCCGCTGCCGCTCCTGCCGCTCAGGCAGAGCCCGCCGCAAAGGCTGAGGAGGCAAAGGCTCCCGAGGCCCCCAAGGCTGAATAAGCGGAACCCATTGTAATAGGGTAAAGCGCCCCCATTGCTCCTTTGAGTGATGGGGGCGCTTTTTGGTGAGGCACGCCCTCTCAGTCTCGCATTCGCTCGACAGCTCCCCCGAGGGGGGAGCCAACGCATCTGCAAGGGAAACGGGAGCTTTGGGCAGGCTTTTGGGCGGTAAATGCCGCTGAAGGTCGAGCCGCAATTGGCTCTCCCTTTGGGAGAGCTGGCAAAGCCGTCAGGCTTTGACTGAGAGGGCTCCGAAAACTTTTTTTAAAAAATCTCGAAAAAAAGTGAAAGGAATCTGCGTTTCATGTATTATAGAGAGTGAAACTGCGAATGTATAACACAAAACCGCGTGATATATCAATGCGGCGGGCGGTGCGGATAAGTTAGACTGCGCTACTCCCCGCAATATATTACGGCGGTTTATAACTTGCTGTATATCGCAGAATATTTTGTCTGAAAAGTGGAAGGAAAAATAAAATTTCACTATTGAAAATACTGGATATACATGCTATAATTACGATAATGGGTTTGTCTGGTAAAAATAACCTGCCGAGAGAAAGAAGGCCGACAAAGGTTGGATATCTTTTTCCTCGGCTTTGCCAAAAATACTATGATGCAGGGAGGGCTCCACTGTGCGGAAAAATCATCACGGAAAGAAAGATAGGCTAACGTGAAAAGAATGCGTAAAGTATCCCCCGGGCTTGTCTGCATCGTGCTGGGTGTGGTGCTCCTGCTGGCGGCTGGCGGCCTGTACGCCTACAACCGCTGCGAGGATGCCCACGCCGGTGCCGAGGCTCAGACCGTGGTGGCCGACCTTCAGCAGAAGGTGGAGACCCCGGAACCGGAGGCAGAGAGCGGCCCCCTGGACCCCGAGCTCCCGGTGGTGGAGATCGACGGCAACGAATATGTGGGCGAGATCTCCATCCCCGCCATCGGCATTGACCTGCCGGTGATGAGCGAGTGGAGCTACCCCCGCCTGAAGATCGCCCCCTGCCGCCAGTTCGGCTCTTCCCGCACCGATGATCTGGTCATTGCGGCGCACAACTACGAGAGCCATTTCGGCAAGCTGACCTCCCTCACAGCGGGGGACAGCGTCACCTTCACCGATATGGACGGCATCGTGAATGAGTACGTCGTGAATAAGGTCGAAGTGCTTGACCCCCACAGTGTGGAGGAAGTGGAACACAGCGGCTACGCCCTGGTGCTGTACACCTGCACCTATGGCGGCAAGACCCGTGTCACCGTCTTCTGTGATCGTGCATCGTAAAAATCAAGGCTGAAAAACAAAAAGAAGCCCCGACATTCGTCGGGGCTTCTTTTTTACTATGTGGGAACTCCCTCCGTCATTGCTGACGCAATGCCACCTCCCTCTCAGAGAGAGGCTTTTCGCTGCCGTAAGGCTCCCTCCTAGAGGGAGCTGTCGCCGGAGGCGACTGAGGGAGTTACTGTTTTTTCCACCGCCGCATCACGCCCATGCCCAACGCATAGGGGCCGGTGTGCACGGCAATGGTGCAGCCGATCTGCAGCAGGACCACATTGCACTCGCAGGTGGGGTACTTGGCGCGCAGGGCGGCGCGGGTCTGCATCCAGAGCCGCTTGCCCTCGTCGGCATCGTAGCCGTAGCCCACCGTGATGCAGTAGTCGTCGGGCGTGCCGTTGTGTTCGGCCAGATAGGTCATCAGCAGGTCGAGGGCCTTCTCAAAGCTCTTCTGGCGGCCGCGGGCCACACCAGCGGAGAAGATCTCGCCCTCCTTGAACAGGATCATGGGTTTGATGCCCAGAATGTTGGCGGCACGGCCTGCAGCCTTGCCGATGCGCCCGCCCTTGATGAGGTAGTCCAGATTACCCACCGTGAAGAAGATCTGGTTGGTGATCTTTTCCGCTTCCAGCCAGGTCACGGCTTCGTCCAGCGTACAGCCTGCATCCCGCATGGCCACCGCGTTTTCCACCACGATGGATTCGGTCACGGTGGCGGCGGTGCTGTCAATGACCTCGATCTTAGCATCGGGGAAATCCTCCAGCACCAGCTCCCGGGCGTTGCGGGCGCTGCCCACGCAGCCGCTCATCTTGCTGGTAAAGCAGATGCAGAGCACCGGGCGGCCCGCCTCGGCATGGGCCCGGAAGGCGGTCTCAAAATCCTCCAGAGAAGGCAGGCTGGTCTTGGGGTAGGCCGCGGGGTTATCTACCATGAACTGGTAGAAATCGCGCACGGCGATCTCCTTGCCTTCCTTGCGGTAGTGCTCACCGTCCAGCGAGACATAGAAGGGGATGATCTCAATATTCAGTGTTGCGGCCGTCTCAGGGGTCAGGTCGCAGGCGCTGTCCGTGATGATATCAAACATAGTCACGCTTCCTTTTCAATGCGGCGGGTTCTGTGGCGCGGATCAGACGTTGTGGTGGATGTAGGCCTCACGCTCGGCACCAACGGAGATGTAGGTGATCTTGCAGCCAATAGCCTTTTCCAGATACTCAACGTAATCGCGGGCTTCCTGGGGCAGATCCTCCCACTTGCGGGCAGCAGTGATATCGCAGTGCCAGCCGGGCAGATATTCCACCACGGGCTGTGCGGTGTCCAGAGCCATGCCCATGGGGAAGCGCTTGGTGATGGTGCCGTCGGTCAGCTTGTAGCCGGTGACCATGGGGATCTTCTCCATGTAGTCCAGCACGTCCAGCAGGGTCAGGGCAACCTCATCGCAGCCCTGGCAGAACACGCCGTAGTGGCTTGCCACCAGGTCGATGGGGCCAACGCGGCGGGGACGGCCGGTGGCTGCACCGTACTCGTGGCCAGCCTCACGCAGGGCGTGCTTCTCTTCCTCGGTCATGGCCAGCTCAGTGACAAAGGGGCCGTCGCCCACGCAGGAGGAGTAAGCCTTCATCACGCCGATGCTGTTGGTCAGCTTATGGCCCGGGATGCCTGCGCCGATGGGGGCGTAAGCGCCGATGACGTTGGAGGAGGTGGTGTAGGGGTAGATGCCGAAGTCGATGTCGCGCAGAGCGCCCAGCTGGGCTTCGAACAGCACCTTCTTGCCGGCGGCGTCTGCATCGGCCAGGTACTGGCCCACATCGCAGATGTAATCCTTGAAGATGGCGGCATACTTCTCCAGCCATGCCCACATCTCGTCCACGCTGATGGGGGCGGAGTGGTAGCTGCCCTCCATCACCAGGTTCTTGGAATCCACCATGGTCACCAGGCGCTTCTTCACGCTGTCGTCCAGGTGGAGCAGGTCGCCCATGCGCAGGGTCTTCTTCATGTACTTGTCACCGTAAGTGTAGGCGATGCCGCGCTTGGTGGAGCCGAACTGTGCGCCGGTCTTGGCCAGGCGGGCCTCTTCCAGGCCGTCCTGATCGACATGGTAGGGCATGGTGATGGTGGCCCGGTCGGAGATCTTCAGGTTATCGGGGGTGATGGTGATGCCCTGCTCCCGCAGCTTGTTGATCTCGCCGTCCAGATGGTGCGGGTCGATGACCATACCGTTGCCCATCACGCAGACAACGTTGGGGCGCAGGATGCCGGAGGGCAGCAGGTTCAGCACGAACTTGCCGCGCTCGTTCTTCACAGTGTGGCCTGCGTTGTTGCCGCCCTGATACCGTGCAACGATGTCATACTCCTGGCTGATCAGGTCGACCATGCGGCCCTTGCCCTCATCGCCCCAGTTGATACCCGTAATTGCAGTAAGCATAATAAATGACCTCTTTATCCTTTTTTCAAAAGACAGCCTTTTCCGTGCACCTTGCCCGGGATACGCTACCTTGGGTAAAACGCACCGGTTTGCTGCCCTTGCGGCACGCACCAATGCTATTATAGTATAGCACAGTCTGCCGCGCAAAAAAAGGGGGAATGCACCTTTTTGCGGCGGATTCCCCCTATAAAATCCCGTCCTCAGCTGCGCTCCCCGGTCAGGTCGGTGCGGCGGGTCACCTTGTGGATGGTGCCGTCCGGTTCCTGAATGGACGTGCGCTCCAGCTGGCTGCGCAGGCTGGCCTTGATGTCGGCCAGATACTCCTGCCGCAGTGCCTGCTGCTCGGCTTTTTCGGCCTCGGTCAGGCCGGCGGTCTTGCTCTTTTTGGCCAGCGCATTGATGCGGGCGATCTTTTCTTCCGTCATAAGGGGAACCTCCTGTATTTCATCGTAAAATATGCTATAATGTAGGCAAGACCATTATAGCAAAGGATGATACCAATGGCAACACAACGCAACTATGCCCAGCAGATGGACGCCGTGCTGGCGGGCCTTGGCGGTACCCGCCCGCGCCTTTTGCTCCACGCCTGCTGCGGCCCCTGTTCCAGTGCCGTGCTGGAACAGCTGTGCCGGTATTTTGAGATCACGGTGCTGTACTATAACCCCAACACATGGCCGGCGGCAGAGTACTACCGCCGGGGCGAGGAGCTGCAGAAGTTCGTGGCAGCAGCCCACCCGCTGGGGGTGACCGTGGTGGAGGACACTTACGACCCGCAGCAGTTCTACACCGCCGTAGCCGGGCTGGAAAAAGAGCCGGAGCGCGGCAGCCGCTGCACCGTCTGCTACCGGCTGCGGATGCGCCGCGCGGCGCAGTACGCGCGGGACAACGGCTTTGACTGGTTCACCACCACCCTGTCCATCAGCCCCCACAAGGACGCCGCCCGCATCAACGCCATCGGGCAGGAACTGGAAGCCGAATTCGGGGTCAAGCATCTGCCCTCGGACTTCAAAAAGCACAACGGCTACCTGCGCAGCCTGCAGCTTTCGGAGCAGTACGGCCTGTACCGGCAGGACTACTGCGGCTGCGAGTTCAGCGCAAAAGCAAGAGGCATTGAGGGACAACGCAAAATGATTTAAAATGCGCTGCGCGTTCGCTTTGCGCATCATCAGCGGAATCATTATTTATAATTTCGGGGTTCAGGAAAGTCTGCGGACTTTCCTGAACCCCATTTTCACAGAAAGGGTTATAGGGAGGCGGCACATCATTCCTCCGGCAGCTTTGCCACCAGCAGGGTAAAGACCACCAGCCCCACGCAGGGCACGATGTTGGAGGCCATACCGGCGGCAAGCCCCGCGCGCTCCGCCACGATGCCGATAACCCACGGCATCAGGATGGCACCGCTGGAGGCCACCGGCAGCATGATGCCCATGCTGGTCACACTGGTCATGCGGCCCGCGCTGGCCACGGCGGTGGGGTTCAGCCCGGACATGGAGATGGCAAAGGCAAACAGCAGCGCAATGGCTGCGCCCTGCGTGTGCGCCATGACCAGCAGCACATAGAACACGGTGCACAGCACGCTCATGCCCACCATGGCCTTGCGGGGATTTTTTAAGGGGAACACAAAGGCGATGAGCAGACGCCCCACCAGCGTAGCGCCCCACATCACGGTGACGGTGTAGGCCGCCAGCGTGCCCGCAATAATGCCGCTGCCCTTGAAGTAGGTCACCATCCAGCCGTTGACGCTCTGCTCGGCGGCGTTCTGGCAGAACAGCAGGCCGGTGAGCAGCCAGAAGCGGGAGGAGCGCAAAAAGCTCCAATCGGTGACAGCTTCTTTGGCCTTGGTGCGGCCTGCCATGGGGGTGAACAGGTATACCAGCCAGAGCACCAGACCCAGCGCCGCCAGTGCCAGCACGGCCAGCGTGGTGCTGACCCTGGCCGCGGCAGAGATCAGAAAGGGGCAGAGCAGGGCACCGCAGGCGTAGCAGGCGTGCATGGTGTTCATGCCCCGGGTGCGGTCTGCAGAGTTGCTGCTGACAAGAATGGTGCAGGTGTTCAGGACACTGCCCTTGGCAATGCCCACAATGAAGAAGGCCAGCGCCAGCAGAATGGGCAGGCCGGTCAGGCCCATCAGGCCGTAGCCCACCGCATAGCCGATGGTCAGCAGCAGGACGCTGGGCTTCATGCCCATTTTTCCCACCAGCGCACCGGCCAGCAGGCCCGCCAGCAGGTTGCCGATGCTCAGCAGGCTGAGCAGGGTGCCGGTCATGCCGTAGGCAAAGCCGTATTCCTCCTGCAGCAGGCTGACCACCACACCGCTGGAAATGGTGCAGATGCCGCTGAAAAAGAAGGTGACGAAGCCCGCGTTCCGCAGGCGGGTGTTCCGTTGTTCCATGGGATTCTCCTTGCAGTATTCGGGGGCGCAGCGCCCATAGTTGCTTTTATTAAAGCATATTCTGGTCAGAAAGCAAGGGCTGTTGCGCCGGCAAAAGCAAAATCAGCGCCCAGTGGAAGCGCCTCGCCGTTCGGTGGGGCACTTCTGTATTTTATTTTGCGTCTCCTATTGACAAAGATCGAATCGTGCGTTATGATATTGTACGACATCAAACAGTTCCAAAGAAAACAATCCTGTCACAAACAATTCAAAAGGGAAACCATTATGCACGATGAAAGCAACAAACAGCCCTGCTGCAACCCCCCATGGGAGCCGCCGCAGGTCATCCCGGCACAGGTGCGCCGGGTGAACAACCTGATCTTCCGCAAGATCAACCAGTTCCACCGGGAGAACAACGTGGACAACGTGACCCCCATGCACGACTGGATCATGAGCTACCTCTACTGGCACAAAAATGAGGCCGTATACCAGCGCGATATCGAGCGGGAGTTTTCCATCACACGCTCGACCGTGACGAACATCCTGCAGCTGATGGAGCGCAAGGGCTACATCGAGCGCCAGAGCGTGCCGCAGGATGCCCGGCTCAAACGGCTGATCCTGACGGAAGAGGGGGGCCGCGTCCATGAAAGGACGATACTCTCCCTGCACCAGACCGATGAGTTTGTGGCCGGATTGCTGACGGAAGAGGAAAACGCAGAGCTTCTGCGGTTGTTGAACAAGCTGCGCAAGGGGCTGGAATGACCCCTGCAAATAAACTTCAGGAGGATTACAACAGATGATCAAAAAACTTGTGTCACATCTGGGCGAGTACAAGCGCGCCGCGATCCTGACACCGATCTTCTCTGCTCTGGAAGCCATCATGGATGTGCTGCTGCCCACCATCATGGCCTTTATCATTGACCAGGGCATTGAAAAGGGCGATATGAACGCCGTTGTCAAGTACGGCCTGCTCACCTTCCTGGTGGCGGCCATTGCCCTGCTGCTGGGCGTGCTGGCCGGCAGGTTTGCCGCCACGGCATCCACCGGCTTTGCGGGCAACCTGCGCGATGCGATGTATGAGAACATCCAGCATTTCTCGTTCTCCAACATCGACAAGTACTCCACGGCTGGTCTGGTCACCCGTATGACCACCGACGTGACCAACCTGCAGAACGCGTTCCAGATGATCGAGCGCATGTGCGTGCGTGCCCCCGTCCATCTGGTTTTCGCGCTCATCATGGCCTCCATGATCAGCCGCTCGCTGACCATGGTGTTCCTGGTGGCGATCGTGTTCCTGGTGGCAGTGCTGGCAGGCATTATGGTCCCCACCTTCGGCATCTTTGATAAGGTGTTCAAGAACTACGATAACCTGAACGCCTCCGTGCAGGAGAATGTCTCGGCCATCCGCGTGGTCAAGAGCTTTGTCCGGGAGCACTTTGAGAACGAGAAGTACACCAAGGCCTGCGAGAGCCTGTACAAGCAGTTCGTCCACGCCGAGAGCCGCCTGAGCTTCAACAATCCCGCCATGCTGGTCTCTGTGTACGGCTGCAACATCGCCCTGAGCTGGTTCGGTGCGCATTACGTCCTGAACGGTGCGATCACCACCGGCCAGCTGAACGCCCTGTTCGGTTACATTATGAACATCCTGATGGCCCTGATGATGCTGAGCATGGCCTTTGTGATGATCGCCATGTCCGCCGCTTCTGCCCGCCGTATCGTGGAAGTGCTGGATGAGACCACCGACCTGCCCGCCCCCAAGGCACCGGTGCAGCAGGTCAGGGATAGCGGCATCGAGTTCGAGCACGTTACCTTTAAGTATAAGCACGGCTCCGGCCAGCCTGTCCTGAACGATGTCACCTTCAGCATCCGGCCGGGCGAGACGCTGGGCATTATCGGCGGCACCGGCAGTGCAAAATCCAGCCTGGTGCAGCTGATCCCCCGCCTGTATGATGCCGAGACCGGTTCTGTCAAGGTGGGCGGCGTGGACGTTAAGGATTACAGCCTGGATGTCCTCCGCCGGGAGGTCTCCATGGTGCTGCAGAAGAACGTTCTGTTCAGCGGCACCATCCTCGACAACCTGCGCTGGGGCGATGAGAACGCCAGCGAGGAAGAGTGCATCCGGGTGGCCAGGCTGGCCTGCGCCGATGAGTTCATCGAGCGCTTCCCCGACAAGTACAATACCTGGATCGAGCAGGGCGGCTCCAACGTGTCCGGCGGCCAGAAGCAGCGCCTGACCATTGCCCGCGCGCTGCTGCGCAAGCCCAAGGTGCTGATCCTGGACGACAGCACCAGCGCTGTGGATACCGCCACCGATGCCAAGATCCGCAAGGCGTTCCGGGAGGAGATCCCCGGCACCACCAAGATCATCATTGCACAGCGCATCTCCTCCGTGCAGGATGCGGACCGCATCCTGGTGCTGGACAACGGCCAGATCAACGGCCTGGGCACCCACGAGGAGCTGCTCAAGACAAACAAGATCTATCAGGAAGTTTACAACAGCCAGACCCAGGGCGGCGGCGATTTCGATAAGCAGGGAGGTGAGCAGTAATGGCACAGGTGAAAGAAGTGAAGGGCCCCGGCCCCCGTAGGATGGGCGGCCCCAAGCCGAAGGTCGAGAACCCGGGCAAGCTGCTCAAGCGGATCATGGATGAGGTGTTCAAGCACTATCTGCCCCACTGCATCCTTGTGCTGGTCTGCATCATCGTCAGCGCACTGGCAAACGTGCAGGCAAGCCTCTTCCTCAAGACCCTGATCGATGATTATATCGTCCCCATGACCAAGCAGGCCACACCGGACTTCGGCCCGCTGGCAGGCGCACTGGTGCGCATCGGCTGCATCTACGCTATCGGCGTGCTGGCCGCATGGCTCAACGCCCGTATCATGGTCAACGTGACCCAGGGCACCCTGCGCAACCTGCGCGTCCAGCTTTTCACCCACATGGAAAGCCTGCCCATCCGGTATTTTGACTCCCACCCCCACGGCGACATCATGTCGGTATACACCAACGATGTGGACACCCTGCGCCAGATGATCAGCCAGAGCATCCCGCAGCTGGTGTCCAGCGCCATCACCATCGTGTCCGTGTTCACCAGCATGTGCCTGATGAGCTGGCAGCTCACCGTTGTCACCATGCTGATGGTGGCCCTGATGCTGTTCTGCTCCAAGAAGATCACTGCCATGAGCGGCAAGTACTTTGTGGCCCAGCAGAAGGATCTGGGCAAGGTGAACGGCTACATCGAAGAGATGATGGAGGGCCAGAAGGTCGTCAAGGTGTTCACCCACGAGCAGAAGGCTCTGGATGGCTTCCGGCAGCTGAACGATAAGCTGAAGGAAAGCGCCAAGCAGGCCAACAGCTACGCCAACATCATCATGCCCGTTACCGCACAGCTGGGCAATATCAGCTATGCAGTCTGTGCTCTGGCAGGCGCGGCCATGGCCGTTGGCAATGTCGGCGGCATGACCCTTGGCACCGTGATGGCCTTCCTGAGCCTGAACAAGAGCTTCAATATGCCCATCAGCCAGGTGTCCATGCAGGCCAACAGCGTGATCATGGCGCTGGCCGGTGCAGAGCGTATTTTCAAGATGATGGACGAGACCAGCGAGACCGACGAGGGCTATGTCACCCTGGTCAATGTCAAGTATGGTAAGGATGACGAGCTGATGGAAACCACCGAGCGCACCGGCATCTGGGCCTGGAAGCATCCCCACCACGACGGCACCACCACCTACCACAAGCTGGCAGGCGACATCACCTTTACCGATGTCGATTTTGGCTATGTGCCGGAAAAGACCGTTCTGCACGGGATCAACCTCTATGGCCGCCCGGGCCAGAAGATCGCCTTTGTCGGCTCCACCGGTGCCGGCAAGACCACCATCACCAACCTGATCAACCGCTTCTACGATATCGCAGACGGCAAGATCCGGTATGATGGCATCAACATCCGCAAGATCAAAAAGGACGATCTGCGCCGCTCTCTGGGCATCGTGCTGCAGGATACCCACCTGTTCACCGGCACGGTCATGGAGAACATCCGCTATGGCCGCCTGGATGCCACCGATGAGGAGTGCATTGCCGCCGCAAAGCTGGCCAATGCCGATGGCTTTGTCAAGCGTCTGCCCGATGGCTACAACACCATGCTGACCAACGACGGTGCAAACCTGTCGCAGGGGCAGCGCCAGCTGCTGGCCATTGCCCGCGCCGCGGTTGCCGATCCCCCGGTGCTGATCCTGGATGAGGCGACTTCCTCTATTGATACCACCACGGAGATGAGAATTCAGCAGGCATTCCTGACCCTGATGGAGGGGCGCACTTCCTTTATTGTTGCGCACCGATTGTCCACCATTAAAGGCGCCGATTTGATTTTGGTGATGAAGGACGGCACCATTATTGAGCAGGGCACCCATGCCTCATTGCTGGCGGATAAAGGCTTTTATTACCATCTGTACAATTCCCAGTTCCCGGAGACGGATCAGCTGGCCTGATAACAAATTTCTACAAAGAAAAATTAAACCGTCGGAGAATTCCGGCGGTTTGATTATATGTCTATGCAAAAAAAAACAAGCGCTCCGATGGCTCGGAGCGCTGTTTTTAGTTATGTAGGCTTAGTGCTTGATGTCGTCCCACTTCACGCCGTTCACCTGGAACAGGTCGTCGAAGTTGTACACATTGCACTCGTCCTTGGTGTGGTTGGGATACCAAACCTGGGCAAAGAAAGGATTGGTCTTTGCAATGTTGTCGTAATCCCACTTCTTCTGGGGGATGAAGCACTCGGGGCACCAGTGACCACCCAGCAGGATCAGTGCGGGGCTGGCCTCAAACTCGGCACCGCAGTAGCCGCATTTCCACTTCAGCTTGGTGGCCATGTCGCCCTTCTTCATAGAAGTGCTCAGGCACTCACCGCCGCGGAACTTAGCAGCCTGCTTCATATCCTCAATATCCAGCTCGGACTCGGGCTTGCTTTCGTCATAGCCGTGATCCAGCTTGTAGTTTTCTGCGTCGCTGGAGTCCTTGTTGAACTTGATGATCTCAAGGTCTTCCCACTTGGTGGGGATCTTGGCCCAATCCTCGTAAGTGCCGTAGTAAGCGGACAGACGGGTCTGGTTCTTGGTCGCTACCCAGTCTAAAGTACCGAAATCCTTGGTGGAAGCGATCTTCTTCATGAAGGGCTTTGCGCAAGCGGCAACCAGGTTCTTAGGCAGGTAGCGGGGAATCTTGAAGTAGAACTCTACATGATCGGCCAGGCGGTTGAAGTAATCCTGGATGGGCAGGTTCTCACGGAAGTGCAGGTACTCCTCCAGCTTGTCGCCGTCAGCATAGAACTGACCGTGGAAGTTCTTGAGAATGAACCAGTTGGGGTCAAACAGCTTCTCCGGACCGGCCAGACCCAGGGTGCCCAGCAGCAGGTGCTCAAACTCATAGTTGGAGATACGGTACTCCTTACCGGAGCCGATGTTGTAGAAGTGGTTCCAGAAGTCGGCGCCCAAATGACCGGCAGCGTCCTCAGTAACCAGATTGCACATCAGACGACCGCTGTCCTCCACGGTGCACCACTCCAGCACGCCGTTGATCGGTACGTGGAACATAATGGGATCCATATTCTTCAAAATGTTGGGATAGAGAATGCCGCTCTGGCGCATAACAACCCAATTCTTAATGCCGCTCTCAACAAAGGTGCGCTCAGCCACTGCCTTAGATACGGCATAGTGGTCATAGATGGAGATCTTCAGCGGATCGCCGCAACGGCCCCAGTGGATGGGATAGTTACGGTCGCCGGTCTCAGCAACGGTGCCGATATAGCAAACTTTAATATCGTCTGCATTAGGCTGTGCCAGCACGGCCTTGCAGATGTTCTGCGCAGCGCCGATATTGGTTTTCTGCGTTCTGTAAGGTTTCCAGTCAGCGGTGGGAGATACCATACCGCCGATGTGCAGCACATAGTCTGCGCCGGTTACGCCTTCCAGGATAGCGTCATAATCACAAAGATCGCCCCAAACCACTTTTACATTGGGTTTAGCCATCAGGCCCTTGAGCTTCTCCTCGTTCTTCGGGCTTTTACGAGCCAGCATTTTGATGTTGATCTCGCTGGGCTTCTTGAGCATTTCCTGCACAGCAGCCCAACCCATGTTACCGGTACCGCCGGTAATAAAGACTGTCTTTTTTGCCATTTGTTTAACCTCCTTAACACATGGACAATTACGACTAATATTATAAACAAAATATAAACAAAAAGCAACGCCCAAACACCACAACCTTTTCTTTCAATGCCAAAAAATGGCGCGCTTTTTTGTGCAATATGACCATAAACGCCTTCTTCTAAAATTTGATAAAAAGCGACTGCCGGGTATTGACTTTTTTAAGGGAATGGAGTATAGTATCTCTAAACTCAATATACTTTATCGAGAGTGGTCGAGGGAACAGGCCCGTGGACACCACAGCAACCTGCTTTGGTAAGGTGCTAAAACCTGCGGTTCAAATCCGAGTGATGAGGAGCATGTCGCATACACTCGATGTATGCCTTTTTATTTTCCTAAGGAGGAAAGAGAAATGTCAAAACACTTATTTACCAGTGAGTCCGTGACCAAGGGTCACCCGGACAAAATCTGCGACCAGATCTCAGACGGTATTCTGGACGCCATGCTGGAGCAGGATCCCATGAGCCGTGTGGCCTGCGAGACCACTTGTACCACCGGTCAGGTTCTGATCATGGGCGAGATCACCACCAATGCACAGGTGGACATTCCCGCCATTGCCCGCAAGATCATTTGTGACATCGGTTATGATGACGACAAGAAAGGCTTTAACGGCAACACCTGCGCCATTCTGACTGCGCTGGATAAGCAGAGTCCGGATATTGCTATGGGCGTGGACAAATCCTTTGAGTTAAAGAACGATGAGGAGGATGCCTATAATCTGAACGGCGCCGGTGACCAGGGTATGATGTTCGGCTATGCTTGCAACGAGACCCCGGAGCTGATGCCTCTGCCCATCAGTTTGGCCAATAAACTGGCTGTGAAGCTGACCCAGGTGCGGGAGGACGGCACCCTGCCGTATCTGTACGCAGACGGCAAGACCCAGGTGACCGTGGAGTATGACGACGGCAAGCCTGTAAAGGTGACCGCCGTGGTTGTATCCAGCCAGCACAGCGCCGATGTGAAATTGGAGACTCTGCGACAGGATATTATTGACAAAGTGATCAAGACCACCGTTCCTGCGGAATTGATGGACGAAGACACTGTATTTTATGTGAACCCCACCGGGCGCTTTGTTGTGGGCGGTCCTCACGGCGACAGTGGCCTGACCGGGCGCAAGATCATTGTGGATACATACGGCGGCTATGCCCGCCACGGCG
>ENA-OQHR01000707-OQHR01000707.1-human-gut-metagenome-genome-assembly--contig:-NODE-707-length-21637-cov-3.620037_pt1 | contig 21637 bp, 16 predicted proteins | sample MGYA00242566_ERZ504725 | MGnify/ENA primary metagenome ERZ504725 (study PRJEB26092, sample SAMD00036217) | human gut metagenome | host: Homo sapiens | study: EMG produced TPA metagenomics assembly of... | reverse complement strand
CGCCACTACACAGGTCAGACCCCAGTGAAGAAGTTTTTTTACATCATCAAACGCACCTTTGCCAAAGCTTTCGCTGATCAGTGGCTGTACACCCTGCGCCATTCCGTTCATGATCGCCATTCCCACAAGTGACAGATTCGCTACCACTCCATATGCAGCAACTCCGGTACTTCCGGTAAGCCCAAGAATCAGCATATTAAAGATAAACGTGATCACCGCAGAAGAAATTTCTCCTACAAATGCAGAAACACCAAGCTGACAACAGGAAATCAGATGTCGCACGGACAGTTTTTTCCATTTGAAACCGATATTACATTTTTTACTCAGATAATGTCTGGAGCACACCAACATAGTGACAATCGGGCAAAATGCTGTTGCCAATGCAGCACCAGAAAATCCGAGTCCGACCGGAAAAATAAAGATATAGTCAAACACAATATTAAAAGCACTTCCAGCAAGAGAACCTGCCATCACGGTTGAGGTCGCATAATCATTTCGTGCAAATGCCGTAACAGAATAATTACACATGAAAAACGGTGCAAAAATAAGAATAATTCGCAAATACGTTCTGCCTAGCTCTATCAGACCTGCATCCGCTCCGAGAAGTGCCAGGAATTTATCCGGAAAGAAAATTCCAACCAGCATAAATGGAACACTAAAAAGTATCGCCCAGCTGAGTGACTGTGTAAAATAATGATCTGCCTCTTCACCTTTGGCTCTGTTGATTCCGTATCTCGTCGCAGAACCAATTCCAATCATTGAGCCTATCGCGAACATCATTCCAAATACCGGCAAAATCAGATTGAGCACTGCCAGTCCATCTGCGCCAGAACTTACCGATATAAAAAAAGTATCAGCAAGAATATAGACTGATTGTCCCATCATGCTTGCTACACTCTGAAAAACATATTTTGAAAATCTTTTTAACATTTACTGTATCATTTTCCTCTCCATTTTTGTCTTATCTCCTGCGCCCAAGTTCCCAGAATGCTACAGCACTTGCAGCAGCTACATTCAAAGAATCAACTCCATGTGACATCGGGATCATAACTGTATAGTCGCAGTCCGCAATCGTCTGTGATGCCAGTCCGTCTCCCTCGGTGCCAAGAATGACTGCAAGCTTCTCTTCAGCAAGAAGCTTCGGATCATCAATACTATAAGAATCTTCTCTAAGTGCCATTGCCACGGTTTTGAATCCAAGATTCTGGATTGCTTTCATACCATCTTCCGGCCAGGAAGCTTTTTTGTCAAAATAAGTCCATGGAATCTGGAAAACTGTCCCCATGCTTACGCGGGCCGCTCTTCGATAGAGTGGATTGCTGCATCCTCCTGTCAAAAGAACAGCGTCCATATGAAGTGCTGCCGCACTGCGGAAAATCGCCCCTATGTTGGTCGGATTCACAATATTTTCCAGTATAGCAACACGTCTGGAGTTCTTACAGATTTCTTCTACAGAAGGCAGTGTTCGGCGTTTCATGGCGCAGAGCATCCCTCTTGCCAGTGCATAACCGGTCATTTTGACAAGTGTTTCATATTCTGCTGTGTATACCGGGATTTCCGGATAACGCGCAAGGATATCTCCTGCCTCTCCATCCAGATCTTTATGTTCAACCAGAAAAGAAAGCGGTTCGTACCCCGCTTTCAATGCACGCTCGATCACCTTTGGGCTCTCTGCAATAAAAAGTCCTGGATTTGGCTCATTATATCTAAGAAGCTGCACCTCGGATGTTCTCGCATAAACATCCAGTTCCAGTGCAGTAATGTCGTTGATTTCAATAATATTTTTCATACAATTTATTTCCTGTATTCCTCTATCTTACAGCTGTGTTCTTTTGTCTTTTTGTCATAATTAATTCCAACCAGCAAAAGTTTTCCATGATATTCTTCCAGACTTCTGCAATATTCTTTCTCTCTGATCTGAGTAATTGCACCTGCTGCATCTTTGTCCCATTTCAGTTCCACCACCAATGCCGGCTTATCCATAAAACGTTTTCTCGGAATAAATACCAGATCTGCAAATCCTTTTCCACCAGATAATTCTCTATGAAACGTATAAAAATTTCTTGCCGCATAAAGTGCCAGAGAAATCGTATAACTCAATGCATTTTCATCATTATACTGAATATGTGAAGTCTCAAAATGCGCCTGTCGAATTCCCTCTGCAACCTGTTTTTCCCGACCCTGCCAGATTGCCTGTAGCGTATCCGCTGAGTTCTTAAGGGCATTGGATACTTCTCCCCAATCTGATACTGAAACTGCATTCACAAATTCTGCACGAATTTCTCCATTTGGAATAAATACTGTCTTTGTCGCATAACGATACCCCAGATATCCCAAATGAATCAGCAGTGTCAGGACATCATCTTCTGTACGGAAGGTTGCCATATCATTCGTAAAACTTCCTGTATTTACTGGAACTTCCTCTCCTGCGAGCATACTTAAGATATCGTCCCTCAGACCCTCGAAATTCATATCGATATAAAGCTGCAGTGCTTCAAATGTTTCTGTCTGGTTCCAGTAATTTCCCAACCTGCCAAGCCTCATACAACTGATAACAGACTTTGGGCTGTATACAGACGGAACTTCTTCAAAAGAATATCCATCATACCAGTTTCTTATCTCGTCTATATCCATCTGGTATTCTCCGCAGAGTTTTTCTACTTCGCTTTCCGTAAAGCCTACATAAGAAGCCAGCGGTCCCGGATCGATCATGGAAAATTCATCAAACATATTTAGTGCACTGTGCGTACCATATTTTTTGATTGGAAGAATTCCTGTCATATACGCAAGATGAATATAACTTTTATCTTTAATTAAATCACGCAAAAAGTCCAGATATTTCTCCTGTGCTTCTTTATCATTTTTAAATTCTCGAAAAATACAGTCCCATTCATCTATAATAAGCACAAAAGGACATTTACTTTCTGCATAAATATCCTGCATGGTCTCTGCCAGATCTTCCGGATCAAACAACTCCACATCCGGGTACTGTCTTGTAAGTTCCCGGATCACTCTTTGCTTTATCCTGGTAAGCAGTTCCTGCACGTTTGAACTTCGACTTAGAAATTCCTGAATGTTAAGAAAAATTGTATCATATTTATTCAGGTATCCGCCAAAATTCTCATCTTTCGCAATTTCCAGGCCTGCAAACAATTCTCTGGAATCGCACCCTCTGCTGTAATACGCAGTCAGCATATCTGCCGCCATAGATTTTCCGAAACGTCTCGGTCTGCTGACACAGACATATGCCTGCATGGTATTTATTACACGATTCGTATATTTTATCAGTCCTGTTTTATCCACATAAATATCAGAATTTACCGCTCTCTGAAATTTGCTGTTATCCGGATTCAGATAATTTCCCATTCTGGTGCAGTCCTTTCTTGCTTTTTGTTCTATCTTACCACAAAGCTGTACCGGATTCTATGATTAGATTACAAAAGAACTATGATAGCATGGGCTGCTTAAGAATTCTGCCGCCACTGTCAGAAGAATACTCATGATAATCCACTTTAATATGCGCTCCAGATCAGGTGGCATTTCGCGGCCAGCTCTTCTTCTTTCTGCTGCGCCTTCTCAGGTTCATCCTGATAATCCCAGAGTTTAAAAGCCTCTTTTACATTTTCCGGATCTACATAATAAACATGTTCAATTCCTGTTGGAAAAGATGTTTCATCAGTAACTGTATCTGCTCCACGTTCATATGCTTCCTGAAAATCCTGCAGATTCCAGAGTTCATTTTCTGTGTTTGAATCGGATGGATATTCTTTGTGGGTCCACATGGTTTCTGACAGCATGTAAAACATGTTTTTCTGGTCTACGGACAGAATTGATTTCACCCTTCCCAATGGATTTACCGTAGAATATACTTTTCCATCCTTTACAGATATGTTTGCCTCGTCCCAGGAAATGTAATTTTCCTTATCATAATACCAATAATGCCCGATTCCACCGGCTGCCAGAACAATGGCAACTGCCAGGAGTACCGACGCAATTCTCTTTTTACGAATCTTACAGCGAATTTTTTTGAGCAGTTCTGCTTCCATTTTATTTGTCTGTACAGAATCACTGCCTTTTTTAACATCTGTCAGATGATTTTCCCTCATTATTTCTTCCTGCATTCTTCGGCATGTCGGACACGCTTTCAAATGCTCTTCCACAAGCTGTCTGCTGTCCTCACTGACCATATCGTCCACATAAAGCGGAAGCAGGTCCTCAATAATATTACAACTGATCTTCATGATCCAATTCCTCCCTGATTTTTTTACATGCTCTGTGATAAGTAACTCTTGCCCAGCTTTCGCTTTTGCCAAACAGCGAGGAAATTGTACCAAATGACAGTTCTCCAAACACACGAAGGGAAAAAACTTCTTTGTACGGTTCCGAAAGTCTGTGCAGAACCTGGTGAACCTGAAAAGCAGTTTCTTTATCCGAAAAGTTCTGAAGCAGATCGGATGTAAAAATATCTTCTGTTTCTTCCCGAGACTCCGGTGCATACTTTTTATTTTTCCTCTGATAGTCATAGTACGTGTTTTTGGAAATCTGGCAAAGCCATACGCGCAGGTCACAGTCACCTCTGAAATCGTCGACTTTTTTCAGTGCTTTGAAGAATGTTTCCTGCGTCAGTTCCTCTGCAATATGGGTATTGTGCGAAAGCGAGAGCAGATAACGGTATACGACAGTAAAATACTGCTCATATACTTCCTGAATATTCAGCATTTGTTTCTCCTCTCTCTACCAGTTTTGTCCTCCTTCACATATATGACGATATATGTATGGAAAACGTTACAAAAAATTTCACAAAAAGAAAAAGGCCTTCCGATTTATGGAACACCTTTTTCTTTTTTTATAAATTCCTGATCCATGTACACGCAAGTTCCATCCATGACTTGCACTCCGGCTGAATACATCCACCATCTTCATGACTTGTCTCTTCATTTGCAAGACTGAGCCCGTGACCACCTGTCGGGTACAAATGTAATTCTACCGGTACTTTGTATTTATGCAATGCTTCAAAAAATAACAGGGAATTCTCAACCGGGACACAATCATCCGTGACCGTATGCCAGAGAAAAGTCGGTGGAGTATCCGTTGTTACCTGAAATTCCAGCGACTGCTTTTTTCTTTTTTCAGAATCGCTGCTGTCAGCTCCAAGCAATGCCTCAAAAGACCCCGTATGTGCAAATTTTCCGGAGGAAATGACCGGATAACTGAGGATCATGCCGTTCGGTCTCACCATTTCTGTTTCTGCATGTAATACTTCGGAGATAAATTTTTCCTTCCAGAATACCCCAAGACTTGCAGCCAGATGGGCACCCGCCGAAAATCCCTGCAGGATAATTTTAGCAGTATCAATATGAAATTCTTCTGCATGTTCTCTTAAATATGCGACAGACTTCGCAAGCTGCAGAAGTGCCAGTGGATATCTCGCCGGGGCTACACTGTAACGAAGGATCACTGCATGGTATCCTCTTGCAAGATACTGCATGGCAATTGGTTCTGCCTCCCTGTCAGAGGTCATTGTATAACCGCCACCCGGGCAGATCACAATGACCGGGCGCTTTCGATTCGGACGCATTTCCACAGAATTGTCCAGAATATAAGTATACAAATCCGCAGTTTCCGGATAACCTTCTACTTTAATCTCAACTTTCTTATAAATCATTCAAACCTCCGTTTTTACAGCACATAATAAACTTTCTCCTCGTGAAAAATCTACAGGCCAAATTTTTCCCGCACTTCGTCAAAATCTCTGATTGGCGGCATCTCTTCCTGTGGAATTCCAATCTGTTTATCCATATACAAAAGTGCATACCATCTATTGAATTTATAGCCACAGTCTTTCAGCTCACCAGCATGCTTATATCCCATTTTTTCATGAAACTGTACACTATTAAAATCAGAATATTCATCTGTCGGCTTTGTAATCAATGAGACAGCATTTACAACGCCCTGCTCTCTCAGGATGTCTTCCATAAGAGTATACATATGTCGTCCTAAACCATTTCGTCGTATATCCTGTTTCAGATAAATTGTCATCTCCACATCCCATCCAAAAGCTGCCCTCGGACGCAGACGGTCTGCATAAGAATAGCCAATAATTTCTCCCTCTTCCTCTGCGATAAGATATGGATAATGAGAAGAAATATGCCGGATTCGTTCCTGAAACTCTTGGACCGATGGAACTTCATATTCAAATGTCACCGCTGTCTTTTTCACATAGTAGCTGTAAACGTCGAGCAATTTCTCTGCATCTTCTACTTTCGCTGTCCGAATTTTGATCTCCATAATATCTCTTTCTCCGTCTGAATTGCAATTTCCCTATCTGACGTCTTTTACTTCTTTTCTAATACCTTTACTATTTTGCGAAGTAATTTATCAATTTCAATCGGTTTAGCCAGATAATCATCCATTCCTGCTGCAAACGCCGCCTGTCTGTCTTCTTCAAATGCATTTGCGGTCATCGCTATGATCGGAACCTGAGCTCTTTCATCCGGAAGCTTTCGAATCGCCTTTGTTGCCTGATACCCATTCATCTTCGGCATCTGTATGTCCATCAGTACCACATCATAATACCCGGCAGAAGCCTTTTGCACCATTGCAACTGCAATCGCGCCATCCGCAGCTACTTCCACCTCTGCCTTTGCATCCTGAAGAATTGTCCTTGCAATCTCCACATTTAATTCATTATCTTCTACAAGAAGAATTCTTTTGTACTTCAGAGGGTTCTCTGGTAGCCTCTGTTCTGCCTGGTCAATACGCTCTTCTTCCGATACGATTCGACATGGAATCTCAACGATAAAACTGCTGCCTTTTCCAGGTTCACTTTGTACGATCACGCTTCCATCCATCAAATCTACAAAGGATTTTACGATACGCAGTCCTAGACCAGTTCCCATTATACCACTTTCCGAAGAATTTTTCTCACGTGTAAATGCCTCAAATATATGTGGAATATATTTCTGGCTGATACCGATTCCCGTATCCGAAACACAAATTCGCAGAATTATGGAATCCTCTCCGACAGCCTCCATTTCCTCGATATCTACGTCTATTTTTCCTCCATCCGGTGTATACTTAATTGCATTACTTACAAGATTCATGATAATCTCCTGAATCTTCAGCGAATCACAATATACATCTGCATGCTGAATTTCTATATTTCGTGCTACATGTAGCTGTTTATTCAGAATTTCTCTGTCAAGAACGATCTCCAACGTATCATTTATTTTCTTCAGATTCCATGGTGCTTCATTCAAAGTTTCCTTACCACTTTCAATACGGGCAATTTCCAGTACATTTCCTATCAATGCAAGCAGGAACTGGCTCGCTCCCTTCAACTTATGCAGATAATTTGTCGTAAGCTCATTGTCTCCCCAGTGCCGCTCCATAAGTTCTGCATATCCTATAATTGCATTCATCGGAGTCCGCAGATCGTGTGACATGGCAAATAAAAAGGATGATTTTGCCCTGTTTCCCTCTTCCGCCTTCTGCAGTGCATTCTTAAGTACTATCATCTCTGATACATCAAGAAATGTGGTGATCACAGCTCTTTCTCCCGATGGAACACGGATTACTTTCGTTGTAGCAAGTGCATGACATTCATTCGGCTCACCTTTTCCGATGATACACTCATAATCAACCATATCATCTACTTTGTGAAGTCTTTTCAACTTCTCTATTACGTCCACATCCGGATAGATTACTTTTTTCAGCATAGTACCGAGTTTGGACTGTGCCTCTTCAATGTTCTCCACTCCATACATCCGCAAAGCCTGTGCATTCATATGAATGATCTTATGCCCGGGAATTGTATATGCAAGGACACCACAACTTTGCATTTCCAGCAGTTCTTTGTAATAATCTTCCTGTTCTATCTTTTCTTTACGAAGTGTATCATTAAGTTCCGCCAGACGACGTTCCGCTTCTTTTTCTTTCTCCAAGCGTACCGTCTCTGAAATGTCCTGGTGTATTCCCATAATAGAAATACCGTCTACTACAGACATATCTCTTGTACCACTGCAACGTACGAACATCTCTCCAAATGTAGGATGAATATAGCGATATACGATTTCTGATTTTGTCTCTGACAGTTTATCTGAATATTCCAGAAATAACTGCATATCATCCGGATGTACACGTGCCCGATGAAATGTAAATCGCTCTTCCGGTGAGATTTCTCCCTGGATTCCAAGTAATTCATCCATCACCGCATCTGCATAAAATCTCGGTGATTTCCCATCCTCAATTTCTATTCTCCATGCTCCTACTCTGTTGACGCGAAGAATTCTTTCAACATTAATCTTTTTCTGCTGTATCATGGACAGCTCCTCCTCATGCAGCTATTTACTGTGCTTCTTCCATATATTATAACGACAGCGAAATCAGATGAACTTCGCCATCACTCGGAACAGAACATTCATATCCACCGGCTTTGATACATGTGCATTCATGCCTGCATCAAGTGCCTTCTGCCTGTCCTCTTCAAAAGCATTCGCTGTCATTGCTACGATCGGAACAGCAGCTCTGGAAGCCCCAAACCTGTTCCGACTACTTTGCTTTCCGTACTTGTATGTTCTCTGGAAAATTCTTCAAAAATATGTGGAAGATAGTCTTCACTCATCCCAATTCCAGTATCTTCAACTACAATCTTATATGCAATATAATTTTCCCTGTCAAACGGAATCTCCCTGATATCTATGGTGATCTTGCCACCTGCCGGAGTATATTTCAGTGAATTTCCACTCTCAATTCGGGCTGTCTCCAGCACATAATTGATTAGCGATAACAAAAATTCACTGGAACTTTTGATCTTGCCAATATAATCACGAACTCTTTCTTTCTCATCAATGTGCTTTTCCAAAAGATCTGCAAAACCTATGATTGCATTCATTGGAGTACGGATATCATGACTCATATTGAACAGAAAGCGCGTCTTGGCTTCATTCGCACATTTCGCTTCATGAACCGCTTTTTCCAGTTCCGTCTCATGGATCTGTTCTCTGTAACGCCTCATCTTGAACTGCAAATATACAGTCATTATAATAAATGCAATCATAAAACTGATCAGCAGCCCCCATAATTTCTGTATTGAAGTAATCCACCCATTCTCCGGAATAATTTCAAAATACCATGTATCATTCGGAACTTCACAGGCTACTTCCAGTGTATCCTCTTTTTCAAAGTTTACACACTGTGCAATAACCACCTTCTCATTGTCCTTATTATCCCTTTTCCAGATCTGATAATGATATCCGGCATCTTCAAGCTTATTCAGTTCCATTTTGTCGATGAATTTTTCCCAGTCCATAACAAGAACAGAAAATCCCCAGAACTTCTTGTTTCCCTGTGCATCTATCTGATAAACCGGATCAAACAAAAGTACCCCGGTTCCTCCCTGGACCAGCTCAAACGGACCCGCAAGCGTATATTCTCCACTGTCTCTGGCACGACGGGCGGCTTTTTTTCGCTCAGAATCTTCCAGAATATTGAATCCCATTGCGTTTTCATTTCCCTGTATTGGATATATCTGTGAAACAATACCGTCCTTTGCAATCTCATGTGCCTTTATGATATAATCTTCATCCTGCATAAGTCGGGACAACTGCGCAAACTGGGCATCGCTGATCATCAGCCCGTCTTCAATACTCTTTTTTACCAGATCTGACTCTGCCATATAACGGTTCAATTGAACTTCTACTCTGCTTATCGTAGATTCTGCAGTATAGGCAGCTTTCAACTGTTCTCTCTTTTTTTGATTTTCGTTTACCAGAAAAGTACACCCCAATATAATCCCAAACATTATCAGAAAAACAAGCGCTGCACGTATTCTGATAACTTTTTTATCTATCTTATTCTTCATCCATAAACACCTGATATTCCCTGTAGCAGCAAAACATATTTATTTTTATCATATCTCTATTTTATGTTAATCCTTCTGCTTTTTCACGCTTTCACATCTGGTCAGGATTTCTCTGAGTTTGCTTTCATCAATCGGCTTCGCAATGTGTCCATTCATTCCGGAAGCCAGACATTTATGTACACTTTCGGAAGAAACCTGCGCCGTCATAGCATATATACGCACTGTTTTTGCATCCGGTCGCTCCATTGTCCGGATACGACGGGCTGCTTCTCTGCCGCCCATAACCGGCATCATAATATCCATCAGAATCAGATCATAAGTTCCCGGTGCTGACTCTTCAAACTTGTCAATCGCTTCCTTGCCATTCCATGCCTTATCAACCACAATTCCCAGTTCCTTCAGATAGAACTCTGCAATCTCCATGTTGATTTCATTATCCTCAACCAGAAGAATCTGCTTTCCTTCCAGCTTCTGTTCGCCTGAGCTCTGCTCTTCTTTTTTGCTTTCGATGGCATTTTCATCAACTTTAAACGGAAGGCGGAAAGTAAAAGTACTTCCCTCTCCAAGTTGGCTCTCTACTTCTATAGAACCTCCCATTTTATCCAGAAGCGCCTTGACGATCGACATTCCCAGACCGGTTCCTCTGTACAGTGTTCTGGCGTCATTCTTTTCCTGTGTAAAAGGTTTAAACAGCTGTTCTTTTATAAATTCTTCACTCATACCGATTCCGGTATCAACGATTTTAAATTCATACCACACGGTTGTACCGTCACAGGAAAGTTCTTCCGCATATGTATCAATTGTTCCATTTGGTTTATTATATTTGATTGCATTGCTCAGAAGATTGACCATAATGCGGCGCAGCTGCAGGGAGCTTCCCTTCAAGGCAGTATGCTGAATATTACTTCTGTGCTTGCAATGTGTAATACTGGATTCAACCAGCTGAGCATCCACAAGTGCAGCAACTTCATCCATAAGCTCATTCATATCAAATACATCTTCATGAATCTCAAACATACCAGCTTCCAGTTTGCTCATATCGAGGACATCACTGACCAGCTCTAGCAAATGTCGGGTAGACAGCTGAATCTTATCCAGACTGTCATCAACTTTTCCCCAGTCATCCCTGTTTTTACGGATGATATCTACCATTCCCATGATTCCATTGATCGGCGTACGAATATCATGACTCATACGATTCATAAATTCCGTCTTGGCTCTGTTCTCGGAATCCGCTTCTTCATAAGCCATCTGCAGACGTGCTTTTTCCTGCTGTTCCTTTTCATGGAAATCTGAAGTATTCTTAAACAGAACAATTCCATGGACTACGGAACTCTCTTTATCTGTATTCGCATCATACACCATGTCTCTGGACATCAGAACTGTTTTCTGCAGCCATACCGGCTTATTTTCTTTTCCCATCGTTTCGCAGTATTCTACTGTAACCTGCTTCGCACCTGTAGCAAATCGCTTCAGTAGTTTGAAAGAAGAATCAACGATTCTGTAGTTCTCCAAAGTATCTTCGGTCACATACCGACTCCGTTTATTGCAATAATCGCTATAAGAACGTGGTGTCTGTATATCATTTTCAACCTTAAATGCTGCCTCATGATAATAAACATTCTCCAGCTTATCATTCGTCAGATCCACAGTATAGACTGCATTTGCAGTCTGAAGGAGTGCCTCCGCATAATTCTCGTTTTCAACAATGGACTGTTTCAGCTGTTCATAATATCGATTTAATCGAGTTTTTTCATCCGACGTGTTTTCATTTTTATTCTGGAATGGTTCAAATCCCAGAATGAAATGATGAAGCCTGCCATCTTCGGTATTATTTACAAACAGTGCCGTCATTCGTCCTCGACAAATACTGTCCTCTTTCCTGTACTGATATGGAAGCTCCAGCTTCTCGCCTTTGTCCTTGATCTGTTCTGCAAGATAAGAAATCTGCAATTTCTTTCTCATACTCTTGCGGTTCTCATCCGTTCCCAGTTCCTGCACGATCTGCTCGACAGCACCGGAATAGCTTCCATCCTCGGCAAGAAAGAATCTCGAACTCGCACGCAGCACATAGTACTGATCTAAAAGTGCATCACAGTAAATACAGTCTGTAAACTGATATCCCTTCGCTGTGATTTCTTCCAGAAGGCGAATATTCATCTTCTGTTTCTCCGCAGCTTCTTCCATCTTTGCACGATTCTTATCAATATACATGTTTTTGTCAGCCAAACGGAAGAGTTCTCTCATCGTACTGCCTTCAAAGTCACTTGACAGTGCATAACCGGCTGCATAGCTGATTGGCATTTCCGGATGCTGTCTGGAATATTCTGCAGCCTGGTTGCGGATATTCTGCAGACATTTCCGAACGCCCTCATGGTCCAGTCCCTTCAGAACCGCAATAAATTCATCACCACCATCACGACCTGCAAAAAATTCTTCCGGTACCGCCTCACGGAGCTGGATTGCAAAAGAGCGAATATACTCATCCCCTTTGTCATGTCCCAGATTGTTGTTGATCGTTCGCAGATTGTTCAGATCAAACACACACATTGCCACCAGCTCATTCACCGGTATCGGCTCCGTCTCATTCAGGATCTCCTCACACTTATTTTTGTTTGGAAGGCCTGTCGCCTCATCCAGATAGACCTTTTTCTGCAAAATCTTATTCTGTGCAGCAAAACGTACCACTTTTATCAGTTCCGTAGCAATGATCAATACCAGTCCCAGGATATCAACCAATACAATTTTTTCCAGATAATCCAGTCCGGTTGCTTTTTTCTGTGAATATACTTCTGCAAAACCTACTGCCTCATCACAGATCTGGAAAAATTTTTCACTCTTTTCTATAATCTCTGTATTCTCATACCCCTTCTCACGCACAAGAAGGATTTCACTTCTCAGTTCGTCATAATATTTTGCCAGTTCATCCATCTTGTTCTGGAAATCTATGTCATCCAGACGTACAAAACTCAGTTTCTCACTGCCATTTCGGAGTCCCTCTATATAAGAAGAAATCGTCTGATACATTTTATCCTGTGGTTCTCCTGAAATCTCCAGTTTGACCATTCTCTGTGTACCGCCCCGGACAAATCCCGCATAATTCACTACCCTGGCTGTTCCCTGTATTTTGCCCACCATAGACATAATCACCAGAAACAATACGATCAGTATCGTTGTCAGAACCATCATCGCGGCTCTCAAAAAATAAGTCAGTTTCTTATCTTTATCCTTCTTCATTCTGTTTCCATCCCATCAATTGCCCCGAACTGCCGGCAGATCTTATTCTCTTCTTTATTTTGAATTCTGATTTCACACCTGATTCTATTGTAACTGATTCCCTATTTTTCTGCAACATACTCAAAATATGTGGTTCAAGCAACAGCAAGTGCTAAGTATGTGTATTTTATACAATTTTTATGATGTTTCATCTGTTTTTCATTGCTTTTTGCACAACTGCACTTTATAATAAAAATTATCAATTACCACATACATTTATTATGGAGGGAACATTATGAACGAAGAACTTTTTAACGAAGCGGCCAAATCAAATGTCCTGACAAAAAAGCTGATCGACCAGCTTCAGGAAAGCATGACCTACAGCAGTATCTCCTTTATCAACTGGACGATCGAAGTTCTGACTCTGATCAAGAACCGTCTGAAGCGTGGAGACAGAATCACTGATGAAGTATCCGGAGAAGTTTATACCACGAAAACCTTCCAGAAATTTGTAAAGGAGAATTTCTCTTCTTACATTACCAGTCAGGTTTTCAAGGAAATTGTAAAACCTGAAAAAATCTATTTCTCTCTCAAAGCCTGTGACGGCGGTTACAGTCTGCTTGCAGCTGACTCTGACAGCGAGAAGACCTATGCGTGGATTTCCAGCCTGAGCAAACGTTTCTCTCTTGTTGAGATGATCGCAACCGGTGTTGTCTATGTCAAAGACACCCGTACCGATACATATCAGCCGTTCATCTCCGCAAATGGCAAATACTGCCATTATGACAAAGAAAAAGGAATCCTCGTAGAAATCTGAGTTCTACAAGAATTCCTGTTATAAACCAACATTTTTAAAATACTGTCTCAGTCGGGGATCCAGCTCCGGCTGAGATATTTTTATCTTCCCGTAATCCTTCCAATGCCATAAGAAATCAGAAATACAGCAATATCCACTGCCACGATCGTGGAGCCAACCGGAGTACCTGCCAGAATGGAGATCAGAATGCCGGCAGTAGCACTTAAAACGGACAACACTGCCGCACTGATCGTTACCGAACGGAAAGATTTAAACAACCGCATTGCTGACAACGCCGGAAAAATTACAAGTGCTGAAATCAGAAGTGAACCTACCAGATTCATTGCAAGTACAATGATCACTGCAATCACAACTGCAATCAGCAGATTATAGGCATTCGCTCTCGTTCCGGTCGCTCTGGCAAAATTCTCATCAAATGTTACTGCAAAAATTTTATTATAAAAAAGAATAAAAATAGCAACAACCACAACAGAAAGGATTGCACACAGCCATACCTCGCCTTTTGTCAGTGTCAGGATCGATGTGGAGCCGAACAATGTACTGCATACATCTCCGGAGATATTTGGGCTGGTGGAAAAAAGATTCATCAAAAGATATCCGATTGCCAGGGCTCCGACAGAGATCATGGCAATCGCCGCATCGCCCTTGATTCTTGTGTTCTGACCAGCACGAAGAAGAAGGATCGCACAGATTACTGTTACCGGCAGGATAAACAGCATATTGTTGGTAATATTCAGGACAGATGCTATCGCCATTGCCCCAAATGCCACATGAGAAAGTCCGTCACCGATAAAGGAAAAACGTTTCAATACCAGAGTCACGCCCAGAAGTGAAGAACATAATGCGATCAGTACCCCAACGATCAATGCATAACGCACAAACGGGTATTGAAAATACATACGAAGTGTCTCAAACATCTTATTCGTCCTCTCCTTCCTGTCCAGTAAACGCCTTTCCCAGACTGCTTTCCAGATACTGTTTCTTTGTTCCGAAGAAGCAATGCTCCCCGATATGCAGGATATGTGTTGCATATTTTACTGCCGCCGCAATATCATGTGAGATCATAATGATCGTAATTCCATCTTTTTTATTCAGATTCCTGATCAGCTGGTACATCTCTGCTGTCACTCTCGGATCAAGTCCCGAAACCGGCTCATCCAGAAGCAGGATCTTCTGTGCTGCACAAAGAGCTCTTGCAAGAAGAACCCGCTGCTGCTGCCCTCCGGAAAGTTCGCGATAGCACTGATCTGCCAGATCCTGGATCATCATTTTTTCCATGGCTCTCTGGGCAACCATTTTTTCCTCTTTGTTATAAAAAGGTCTCCATCCACAACGACTCTGGCATCCAGATAACACAATTTCCCTCACGGATGCCGGAAAATCTCTCTGCACCAGCGTCTGCTGCGGCAGATAACCAATTTCGTTTTTTTTCAGGCCATCTCCCAGTTCAATACTGCCGCTGATCGGTGCCTGCAGATGAAGAAGTGTCTTCATCAATGTAGATTTACCGGAACCATTTTCACCTACGATGCAAAGGTAATCACCTGCATCAATAGAGAAATTCAGGTCTTCCTGAATTGCCCGGTTATCATATCCCAATGTAAGATTTTTACATGTAAGCTGTGCCATTGTTGTTCCTCTTTTCCTACTTAAGTGCTTCTTTCAGAACCTTCAGATTATCTTCCATCACAGAAAGATATGTCACTCCGTTTTTAATCTCATCCGAAGTGATCGACTGCATGGAATTAAGCTCGAGGATCTTCTGATCTTTCTTTTTTGTATTTTCAATCACGGTCTGTGCTATCCTGTCATCGGACTTCTCAATCGTCAATACCGTTTTTATTCCCAGTTCATCCAGTTTACCCGCAAGAAAAGTCACAGTCTTGAAGCTTGCTTCCGACTCTGCAGAGCATCCGGAAAAAGCTGCATAATAGTTCAGTCCATAATCATCGACCAGATAACGAAATGCAAAACGATCGGCAAAGATCAGCGTATTCTGTCTGTCTGTATCTACCGTTTCCTGATATTTCTGATCCAGTGTAGAAAGTTTTGCTTTGTAGTTCTCAGCATTTGTCTGATAGATTTCTTTATTCTCAGGATCCATCTCCTCAAGCGTTTCTGCAATCGCGTCACAGATCACAGAAGCATTTCGCATGGAAGTCCAGACATGCTCGTCATATTCCTTCTCATCCTCACCCTCATGGGCATGCTCGTCCTCATGACCATGTTCGTGTTCACTGTCCTGCATACCCTCAACTGTTTCTTCTTCCTTAATCGTATCGCCAAGGACTTCCATCAGATTAATCGTCTTCATATCTTTATTCTGAGCCGATTCCAGTGCATCCTCAATCCACTGGTCGGATTCTCCACCCACATAGATCAGGAGATCACAGCTGGATACTTTCATAATATCTTTCACTGCCGGCTGAAAACTATGAAGGTCTGTCCCATTATCCAGGAGCATCGTAAGATTCACATCCGCTTCCCTGTTCCCCAGAATATTTCTTGTCCAGTCATATTCCGGAAAAATGGTTGTCACAATATTCAGTTTCCTGTCTGTTTCCTCCGTTGTTTTAGCTTCTGCTATGTGCATTCCTGAAAAAGGAACCGCAATGCTCATCACACCCAGCAGAATTGCCAGCGCACCAGTGATCCATTTTTTCATCCTTATACCTGCTTTCTTCTGTCTCAGCATTCTACTCCGTTACCTTATATTCCGCTTATTTTGCCCTGATATGTACAGTCTCTGTTTCTTTTTTGTCATCTTCCAGTCCTCTGCATTCTTCACAGATTCCATAAAAAACCGTTCTGCACGGATCCATGCGAAATCCATGACTGTCCATCAGATGCTGTTCCAGTTTAACCACATCCTCGCAGTGAAGATGAATCAGTTTTCCACATTTTTCACATTTGCAGTGGAAACAGGAGGTCTTATGACAATGTTCTTCTGCTCCGAGATATTCAAAACAGGCACTGCTCGTCCCATCCACGTTATACTTGGCAACAAGCCTCTGTTCTACCATCTTCTCAAGATTACGATAAACTGTCGTTGTTCCGACATTGATTCCCTGCTCTTTGAAATAGGAGCAGACATCTGCGGCCGTCACATGTGTACCCTCTATCGTCTGAAGATAAGCCAGGATCTGCTTCATCTGCTTTGTCTGATAAGGTGCTTTCGTTCCCATAATTTCTTCCTTCTTTTTACCCAAAATGAAAACCGTTTTCATATTATAGCACATTCTGATAGAGTGTCAATATGAAAACGGTTTTCATTTTTGATATTTTTTCTTATTTACTTATTCTTCTACTTTCATCTCGCGAACGATTTTACGAAGCTTCAGAACCATGGATGGTGCTACAGAGAGTTCATCCAGTCCCATACGTACAAACTGCTCGGTAAGAGTTGCATCTGCTCCCAGTTCGCCGCAGATACCTGCCCATTTGCCACATTTATGTGCATTGTCCACAACCATCTGGATCATACGCAGGATTGCTTCATGATGTGGATTATAGAACTCATCCAGTTTTTCATTCTGGCGGTCAATTGCCAGCGTATACTGGGTCAGATCATTCGTTCCAATACTGAAGAAATCAACCATCTCTGCCAGTTTATCACTGATGATCGCTGCTGCCGGAGTCTCAATCATGATTCCCTGTTCCGGAATCTTATACTGAATCTCCTGTGCTTTCAACTCTTCTTCTACTTCTGCTACGATCTCATAAATTTTCTTTACTTCTTCTGTAGAAGTAATCATCGGATACATGATAGAAAGATTTCCATAAACGGCTGCACGGAGAAGTGCACGAAGCTGAGTTTTGAAGATTTCCGGCTGTCTCAGACAAATACGGATCGCACGGTATCCCATAGCCGGATTATCTTCATTACCAAGATTGAAATAATCTACCTGTTTATCAGCTCCGATATCCAATGTACGGATAATAACCTTCTTACCTGCCATCATCTGTACTGCCTGCTTGTAAGCCTGGAACTGTTCCTCCTCAGTAGGGAAATCGTTTCTTCCAAGATACAGGAATTCACTTCTGAAAAGTCCGATTCCGCCGGCATCATTTTCCATCACATAACCAATATCGCCAACGCTTCCAATGTTTGCATAAATATTAATCTTACGTCCGTCCAGAGTAATGTTTTCTTTGCCTTTGAGTTCCTGAAGAAGCTTCAGTTTCTCAGCTTCTTCCTGTATTTTGGTTTCAGTCTGTGCTTTTGTCTCTTCATCCGGGTCAAAAGTAACCATTCCCTGGAAACCGTCTACAACCGCTGTCACTCCACTCTGAAGAGCTTCCAGATCCATTTTTACTCCGATCAATGCCGGAATATTCATCATACGCGCAAGAATCGCTGTATGAGAATTGGTAGATCCGTGAACTGTTACAAATGCAAGGATCTTATCTTTGTCCATCTGGACTGTCTCGCTTGGACTAAGATCATCCGCTACAATTATAGATGGCTCGATAGAGCTTAAATCCACATCTCCCTGGCCGCTTAAATTACGTACAAGACGTTCGGAGATATCTTTGATATCGGCAGAACGTGCTTTCATATAATCATCGTCCATGGAAGCAAACATCTCTGCGAAATTATCGCCGGTAACCGCAACCGCATACTCGGCATTGACCTGTTCTGTACGGATCATATTCTGGATTGCCTCCAGATAATCCTCATCCTCCAGCATCATCTGATGTACTTCGAAGATTGCAGCACTGGCTTCGCCAACTTCTCTGACAGCCTTGTCATACAGTTTCTGCAGCTGTTCCTGAGATGCTTTTAATGCCTCATCCACACGTTTTACTTCTGCTTCTGTATCTTCGATACGGGTACGTTTTACCTGATAATCATTTTTCTTAAGAACCACGATCGGTCCCATCGCGATTCCTTTATATACAGATTTTCCCTGAAAACACTGCATTCCTTTTCCTCCCTGAATTCAAATGTAAACTGATTCTGGTCGTTCCAGCGAATTATAAATTATTCTCAAAGAATTCTTTTAATGCAGCAGCTGCAGCTTCTTCATCAGCGCCTTCTGCTGTTACAGTAACAGTGTCACCCTGTTTTACGCCAAGAGACATGAGCATCATAAGCTGTGTCAGTTTCTTTGTTTTGCCGTCTTTTGTGATAGTGCATTCAGATTCGAATTTTTTTGCTTCTTTTACAAGAAGTCCTGCCGGTCTTGCATGGATTCCAAGTTCGTCTTTAATTGTATACTCAAATGTTTTCATAGTTTTGTTCTCCTTTTATATTATGTTTTTGTATTTATATTTATCCTACAGTTACCTTCGACAGTGACATTTAACTTTATATCTTACTCATTGATATCCGTATCTAACATTCTTTCCAGATGCATGGCAAGATATCCAATTTCAATGTCCGGAATCGGAATCTTCAGACTCTTTTCCATCTGTCGGCAGATCCTCTCTGCTGACATAAATGGTTCCGGAAACTTTACGGACATATATTCATTCAGATTCATTTTCAGTTTCTCACCATGGATTGCACGTGCCACCATATAACGGACATGATTCATCAGTCGATTATATCCCAGAGACATGACATCAATGGAATTTCCAGTTTCTTTCTCAACAAGTGAAATACATTCCCGGACTGTTCTTGCAATTTCCATTGCCTGAGAAACATTTTCATCTACGATGGCAGCATGCACATGCAAGGCGATATAGCCAATCTCGTGTTCGTCAATCTCAATCTGCATTTTCTCTTTCAAGAGTTCCTGAATACAACTGGCTACTTTATATTCTTTATAAAACATAACACGGATGTCATCGGTCAGCGGGTTGCTGATCTGTTCTCCATTCTGAATGCGGCGGATCGCAAAGTCCAGATGATCTGCCATGGTAAAAAGAATTGTCCGGTCTACTTTGCCAAATTCCTGCTCCGCCTGATTCAGCACTTCGTTTGCAAACTCCAGACAAAGTGGTGAAACCGATTTGAGGATATCTTTTGCATCTCCTCTCTCTGTCATTTCTTTCAATGAATAAACCTTTGCTTCCGCAGTAACCGGAACAGTTTGTCCCACTTTCTTGCCAAAAGCAACTCCTTTTCCCATAACCAGACATTCCTGGTTATTTTCATCCTGGATTCCCATAAAGGAATTATGATTTAAAATTTTTGCTATCCTGTACAACATCCGTATCTCTTCCCCATCCGGGTAGTTCTTACTGAAGAACCTCGATTTCGAAAAGCGGCTCTCCTGCTTTGACCTGACCCTCATTTAACAGATGGATTCTCTGGTTATCCTCCAGTTCTGTACAAAGAACCGGTGATACAATAGAAGGTGCGTTTTTGCTCAGATAATCCAGATCCAGTTTCAGCATCGGATCTCCTTTCTTCACTTCCTGCCCGCTTTCTACCAGTGCCTCAAATCCCTCACCATTCAGTTTTACAGTATCGATTCCTACATGAATCAGCAGACTGATTCCGGATTCTGTTACAAATCCAATTGCATGTTTTGTGTCAAAGACAAAGGCAACTTCTCCATCTTCAGGAGCACGTACATAAGGATCTTCCGGTGTAACTACCGCACCATCCCCCATCATCTTCTGGGCAAATGCCTCATCCGGTGCTGTAGAGAGCTCAGCCGCTACACCAGTGATCGGGCTGGAAATCACAATGCGGTCGACAACTTTCTGTCCGGCATCTTCTTTCTGCTCACTTACTTCCGGTGTTTCAACACTTTCCGCCGGTGTTTCCAGAGTATCTGGTGCTGTTTCCAGATAATCCTCAAGATTTGATTTGATAACGGTAACATTTGGACCATAAATAACCTGTACGCCAAGTCCCTTATGAACCACACCTGATGCACCTGTTGCCTTTAAAATACCATCGTTTACCAGAGATGCATTCTTAACCGTACAACGAAGACGTGTTGCACAGCAATCCACATCACTAATATTTTTCTTACCACCAAGGCCTCTTGTGATTGCCTCGCTGACCGGATCAGAAGAACCAGCTTCAACAGCACCATTCTGTGCCTCTTTGCGGGCATTTACATCAGCCTTTGTATAAAGTTTTGTTTCTACAGCATCATCTTCACGACCAGGTGTTTTGAAATCAAACTTTTTGATCATGAATTTGAAAATAAAATAATATAAAAAGAAATAAATAATACCAACCGGGATAACTCTCATCCAGCTTGTCTTTGCATTTCCCTGAAGGATACCAAACAGGAAGAAATCAAGGAATCCACCGGAGAAAGTAAGTCCTACGGCAATATTCAGCATATGTGCGATCATGTATGCGCTACCTGCCAGAACTACCTGAACAGCAAACAGTGCCGGAGCTACGAACAGGAATGAAAATTCCAGCGGCTCTGTAATTCCGGTTGCCATACATGCAAGCGCTGCAGACAGAAGAAGGCCTCCTGCCTGTTTTTTCTTCTCAGGTTTTGCGCACTGATACATAGCCAGTGCAGCTCCCGGAAGTCCGAAGATCATAAAGATAAACTCTCCGGAGAAGTATCTTGTTGCGTCAGCACTGAAATGTGCAATATTTGCAGAATCAGCTAGCTGTGCAAAGAAAATATTCTGGCCGCCCTGTACCATCTGTCCTGCAACTTCCATTGTACCACCGACAGCAGTCTGCCAGAATGGCATATAAAATACATGATGAAGACCAAATGGAATCAGCGCACGTTTAATAAGTCCAAAAATCAGTGTTCCAACATAACCGGTTCCTGTTACAAGGCCACCCAGAGCATAGATTCCGTTCTGAA
>ENA-OQHR01000706-OQHR01000706.1-human-gut-metagenome-genome-assembly--contig:-NODE-706-length-21641-cov-5.200056_pt1 | contig 21641 bp, 18 predicted proteins | sample MGYA00242566_ERZ504725 | MGnify/ENA primary metagenome ERZ504725 (study PRJEB26092, sample SAMD00036217) | human gut metagenome | host: Homo sapiens | study: EMG produced TPA metagenomics assembly of... | reverse complement strand
ACTGACCAAGTGGACGATCCTGAGCTGCTTGAGCTGGTTGAGATGGAAGTTCGTGAGACCCTGGCTGAGTATGGCTTTGATGAGGATTGCCCCATCATCAAGGGTTCCGCACTGAAGGCTCTGGAAGCATCTTCCAACGACGATCCTGCTTGCGCTTGCATCCAGGAGCTGATGGACGCTGTTGACGATTATATCCCCACTCCGGACCGTAAGGCTGACCTGCCTTTCCTGATGCCCGTAGAGGATGTGTTCACCATCACCGGTCGTGGTACCGTTGCTACCGGCCGTGTGGAGAGAGGCCAGCTGAAGACCGGCGAGGAAGTTGAGATCGTTGGTCTGAAGGACGAGAGCTCCAAGACCGTTTGCACCGGTATTGAGATGTTCCGTAAGATCCTGGACTATGCTGAGGCCGGCGACAACATCGGCTGCCTGCTGCGTGGTGTTCAGAGATCCGACATCGAGCGTGGTCAGGTTCTGGCTAAGCCCGGTTCCATTCATCCCCACACTGAGTTCACTGGTCAGGTGTACGTACTGACCAAGGAAGAGGGCGGTCGTCATACTCCCTTCTTCAACAACTATCGTCCCCAGTTTTATTTCAGAACCACCGACGTTACCGGCGTGATCACCCTGCCCGAGGGCACCGAGATGTGCATGCCTGGCGATAACGTAAACATGGATGTTAAGCTGATCACCCCCATCGCTATTGAAGAGGGTCTGCGCTTCGCTATCCGTGAGGGCGGCCGTACCGTTGGTTCCGGCGTTGTTACCGCTATCAAGGAGTAATTCCCGGAATTACACAATCTATAAAAGAGCAAGTCTTCGGACTTGCTCTTTTTGCATTGATAGCTATAGGAAAGTAGGGCTCAGATTTGTCCTTTTATTAGCAAATTCGGTTTTGAACCCATTTCAACGGCTAACTGATTGCGCGGCGTTCGTTGGTACTATGATTTATTGTCCGCTATTTGGTACACAAGAGGGATCCGCTTGCGCCGAGCGTTGACAGCCGCGACGGCAAGACTGTATAATGGTTCTAAGGCAGAGAAGATGCCGTCAGCGAGATGATCTTTGACTTCATCAGTGGTGAAGCCAGCACGCAGGAGGGCGGCGAGAAGTTCGCCAAGTGGCTGGCGGAAGATACCGACCTGACCCAAAAAGAAAAGAAGTCCGTTGTGGAAAAGATCAAGGACTTCTTTGCTAAGCTGCTGGACAGCACCCCGGAACACACAGTGCGTGACGAGTACGCCCAGGAGGTTTTGGTCACGCTGCGGGGTATGGTAATTACGTTGTCCGATGAGCAAAAGGCAGAGACAGCTTACCATCATGATCGGTACGGGAATGACCTGCTTTTTCTGTATTTTGCAGCAAAAAGTACTGCAATAAGTGTTGTAACGCCAAAAGCTTTCTGTTTTCTCTTGCTTTTTGTGTAAGCGGAAATTTGGCTGAACTAAGCCAAAAGTAAAAAGCAAAATAAAAAAGGACAGCCAAAAAGCTGTCCTTATGGTCGGAGTGACAAGACTTGAACTTGCGGCCCCTAGACCCCCAGTCTAGTGCGCTACCAACTGCGCCACACCCCGATTGCTTAAACACTATACCATAAAATGCGCTATATTGCAAGCCTTTTTTGCGAATGGTTGCATTTTTTTTGCAAAAGGACTATACTAATTACAGATTGAACAAGAGGTGATGAAATGGCGTTGGAAGAACAGGTGGTGGATCGGCTGATCCACTTGGGGTACACCGTTTCATTTGCAGAGTCTTGCACCGGCGGGCTGTGCTGTGGCACGCTGGTTAATGTAGCCAATGCGTCCAAGGTACTGAATGCCAGCTTTGTAACCTATGCCAATGCGGCGAAAATTCGTTTTTTGGGCGTGGAGGCGGACACGATCTTGAATTATGGCGTAGTCAGCGAGCAGGTGGCGGCGCAAATGGCACGGGGCGTGGCTAAGACGACAGAGAGCGATGTGGGCGTCGGCATCACCGGTATTGCCGGTCCCGGCGGCGGCACAGCTAAAAAGCCGGTGGGCATGGTCTGTTTTGGCTTTTGCGTGCAGGATCAAGTGCAGACCTATACTTGCCAATTTGGCAATTTGGGTCGCAACCGGGTGCGCGAGTCTGCTGTGAAATTCGTTTTTTCCAAATTGCTGGAGATTTTGTAAGACCGGCAGTGCGGTTTTGTTTTTGCGCGGGAGTTGCGATTTTTCTCTTGATTTTCTCCGCGAAATATAGTATAATCTTAGCCGTGCTGCAACGCAGCACGTTATGCTGATATGGCTCAGTTGGTAGAGCAGCGCATTCGTAAACGGAAGGCTGTTCGCCGATTTAGGCTCAAAGCAAGTGAAAAATTGAACAAATGCTACTGTGGCTCAGTTGGTAGAGCAGCGCATTCGTAATGCGCAGGCCGTCGGTTCGAGTCCGACCAGTAGCTCCAAAACCTGCGTAAACACGGCGTTTTCGCAGGTTTTTTCTTTTTCAGAAAAGAATTTCAAAACTCAATATGTAACAAAAAATCTCACTCCGTAAAAAAGAGTGAGATTTTGTTCGTTTATTCGGTTTTCAGCCCAAGACCATCTATTGACCATTTATGAATTTATTGCATTTCCGCCGAGTAGATTACCCATTGTGTTTGCAACATTCTCTTGCATAGAATCCGTCACATGCATATAGGTGTTCATTGTAAATCCTGCGTCTGTGTGACCGAGCATATGCGATACTGTTTTAATGTCCATTCCTTGTTCAAGGGATAAAGTCGCAAAGCTGTGTCGTAAATCATGGAAGCGTATTCTCGGCACACCTGCTCTGTCTTGTATTCTGTGTAATCTTCTTGTGACTGCTGAAGTATCTCGTATCTCTCCTGTTACAGATGACGGAAATATGTATTTTGATTTCGGTATTTGATTTGCTTTTAACTCGCTTAATAGCCTAATGCACTCATCACATAATTTTATCGTTCTGATTGAACTTTTTGTTTTCGGTGTGTTGATTTTTACCTCACCTTTGATTTTTTGTACCGCTTTGTTTACTGTTATCGTTTTGTTTTCAAGGCTTAAATCATTCCATTCCAAAGCGCAGATTTCACCTAATCTCATACCCGTTGTCAGTTCAAGATAGTAGAATTCATAGCAACCCGAACGCTTGGTTTCTTCAAGAAATGCTGTTAATTCTTCTTTCTTCAGCGTTTTCATTTCAGGTTTTGTGCAGTTCGGCAACTTCACTTTTGATATGGGATTCTTTGGAATTAAATCTTCATCCACCGCTTTCTGTAGGCAAGAGCTGAGTGTTCTCTCTATCCCTTTTACAGAATAATATGCTAATCCGTTACCGTGTTTTTCTCTGCCTCGTTGCCTGCCGTCACTGAATAATCCTACCAAGAACTGCTGACAGTTTACGGTGGATAGCTCGCTTAATTTCATATCACCCAACGCAGGTAAGATATTGGTTTTGAACCTTTGCTCGTAACCGTTTACGGTATAGTCCTTGATCACATTTCTGCAAAATGTGTTTATCCATATTTCGTACCATTCATTAAGCGTGGGATCGGAATTGGTCAAGTAAGTATGAGAAGATAACACCGACTGTTCTTTCAGATATTCTTCTTTTGCTTTGTTCAGCTTTTCTTGACATTCGGATTTGGTTTTTGCGGTAACACTTTTTCGTTTTGTCTTGCCGTTTTCATCTTTTCCGATGTTAAACCAACCTTCCCATCTTCCGTCTTTTCTTTTGCGAAGTGTTCCTTCGCCTTTTGTTCTTCTTGCCATTCTATAGCCTCCTTTCTGCTTTTGGCAACTCAAACATTACCACAAGCCTTTTTCAATAGCCAGATAATTATCTTTTAGATTTTTCATCAATCCATTCCTTGAGTTGTTCTTTTGGAATGGATTTTCTTCTGCCCAACTGAACAACAGGGAATGATTTATCTTTTTCAATTAGCTTATACAAGCTGACATTAGATATGCCAAGCACCTCTGCCGCTTGATTGACTGATAGCATTACGGGCATTTCATCAAAGTTTTTATACACTTTATCACCTCCGTTTCTTGCTTACAGGTTTGCACAAATCGCCTGTAAGCCGTTTTTAGTTTTAGTACGACGAGTTACTCTATTTTAGATAGAACTCGTCAATTTTTGCTCACAGCGTTGTCTGATTTTTCATGAATAGGTTTATCATACCGCAACACTCAAGTGAATACGCAAAAACCTTGATTTTCTGCGAAAAATGCCCCTTACTGCATACGAATTTGGAATCATACGCAAAAGTATTACGAATTGAAAAGCCGACAGGCTTTGCCGGACGGCGTTTTCGGGCATTTCAACGCCCGAAAATCATACCCCTTTATCCTGCTTAAAAATCGACGGCTTGAAATCTGCTTCAAAACCCACTCAAAAGAGCCGAAATTTCATCCAAAAACGCATCAAAAATCAATTCAAGAAAAGCAAAAGAAAAATGCTGTTTTTTCAAATTTAGGCTTTTAGATTATTCGTCATCAGCTCTTACAGTGGGGTACACTATATTTGATGAACTGTGTAGATATTACTTTGCTGTGCGTTTTCAAAAAATCTATGAGTAATATCTATGTAGCCTTTTTCTTCGAGCGACTTGAGTGTGTTTCTGCAAGTGGTCGGGCACATATTACACTTCTTAGCCATCTTCGGAACAGACCAAAAACTTACGCCTTTGCTGTCGCCAACCGAAACAAGAAAACAGTAAATCATAAATTCGTGCGGCGAAAAGTTTTCATCAAAGATTTTGTTCGGCATATAGTAAACCTTGCCGTCGGTTTTGTAATTTTTATTTGCGTACATAATTTTTATCCTTTCTTAATTTGTTTTTGAATCCACAACTGGAATTCATCTTTCGGTACAACAATTCTTGTGCCGATTTTTATTTTTGGAAAACCTTTTTCATTGACAAGCTCGTACGACCTTGTGCGAGAAATTCCAAGCACCTTTGCAACCTGCGACACCGATAACATCATCGGTAGTTCATCAAAACTTTTATAGCTTTCTTTCATTGCGCTGCCTCCTTTCGTATTATTCGAGAGATACTTTTTTCAAAAAGAAAAGAGTATAAGTTAATTTGAAAACAAAGAAACTTACCCATAAAAAAGTCCCTCTACTATACAGAGAAAAATTTCCATTTTGTTCGGGTGTTTTTCAAAATTCTTTACACCTTGTTTACATTTCATTTCACGATAGCAAAAAATACCCCTCTATATACGGAGAAAAAACTCGGTTTTGTTGATGTGTTTTGAAAGAAAATTTACAATTTATTTTATAAAAACAAAAATCATCACCGTTTTTATAGATGAGGATTCATTAACAGTACCATTATTTGTACAATTAACAAAAAAGTTTGTATTTGTTCTGTAAATATGGTATATTTAGTTTATATTAATATACAATCAGGAGAATGAAAATGGACACTAAAAAGGAACAAGAGCGTGACGAGCTTCACCGTGCTATATGGGCAATCGCAGATGACTTGCGTGGCTCTGTTGATGGCTGGGATTTCAAGTCTTATGTGTTAGGATTTATGTTCTATCGCTATATAAGTGAAAATCTTACGAACTATATCAACAAAGGTGAGCACGCTGCAGGCAATACCGATTTTGATTATATCGCTTTGTCGGACGAAGAAGCCGAGTTTGCAAGGGAAGACCTTGTAAATGAAAAAGGCTTTTTCATCAAGCCGTCGGAGCTTTTTTGCAATATCAGAAAGAAAGCACCTAATGATGATAATCTTAACGAAACGCTTGAAAAAGTGTTCCGTCATATTGAGGAATCTGCGCAGGGTGCTGACAGTGAAGATGATTTTGCAGGCTTGTTTGATGATATTGATGTAAATAGTAATAAACTCGGCGGTACGGTTATCAAGCGTAATGAAAGGCTTGTTAAAATCTTTAACGGTGTCGGCGATTTGCAACTTGGCGATTATCAGGATAATACCATTGACGCATTTGGTGACGCTTATGAGTTCCTTATGGGTATGTACGCATCTAATGCCGGTAAAAGCGGTGGCGAATACTTTACTCCTCAAGAGGTCAGCGAACTTCTTACCCGTATTGCAGTTGCAGGCAAAACCGAGGTTAATAAGGTTTATGACCCTGCTTGCGGTTCAGGTTCTCTTTTGCTCAAGGCTGCTAAAGTCCTTGGCAAAGACGCTGTTCGTCAAGGTTTTTACGGTCAGGAAATCAATATAACTACATATAACCTTTGCCGTATCAATATGTTTTTGCACGATATTGATTACGATAAATTTAATATTGCTAACGAAGATACGCTTATTAATCCACAGCATTGGGATGATGAGCCTTTTGAAGCTATCGTGTCTAATCCGCCTTATTCCATTAAGTGGGAGGGTGACGATAACCCTGTGCTTATCAATGACCCTCGTTTTTCTCCTGCCGGTGTGCTTGCGCCAAAGTCAAAGGCTGACTTTGCGTTTGTTATGCACTCGCTTTCTTGGCTTGCAACTAACGGTACTGCCGCTATCGTTTGTTTTCCCGGCATTATGTACCGTGGCAAAGCTGAAAAGAAAATCAGAAAATACCTTGTTGATAACAATTTTATTGATGCGATCATTCAACTTCCCGATAATCTTTTCTACGGTACTCCAATAGCGACTTGCATTATGGTGCTTAAAAAGTCAAAGAGCGAAAACAGCACTCTTTTTATCGACGCATCAAAAGAGTTCGTTAAGGTTACCAATAACAATAAGCTGACTGACAAGAATATTGAAAAAATCGTTTCAACCTGCCATGAAAGAACTGAAACGGAATACTTTTCAAAACTTGTCCCTAATGACACTATCGCCGAGGAAGATTATAACCTTTCCGTTTCAACCTATGTTGAACAAGAGGACACTTCCGAAAAGATAGATATTACCGAACTTAATGCTAAAATTGCCGAGATAGTAGCAAAAGAAAATACACTCCGTGCAGAGATTGATAAAATCATTAAGGAGATTGAAGGTGAACAGTAGTGGAAATTGTTATAAATGTTTTACTGTCTATCGTTTCTTTAACTATTGCTTTGGTTGCGATTTTTCAAACAAAAAAACAAATAGAACTTAGCAATAAACAACATTTATTTGATAGAAGATTAGAAAAATATATTATTGTCAAAGATTTATTGTCTTTATTTACTGATAATCGTAAACTAATTGTTGGCAAAAATGAACTATTAAGATGCCTTGATTTTCAGTTTAGTCAGTTAGTTAATGTGTCTTATTTATCTGACATGATTTTTGCGATTAAAGAACCGTTAAAATCTGACAAACAGAATGTTTTTCTATCAAAATGTGAAATGCTTGAAAAATATGCAGTTGAAATTAGTCTTTTATGGGATAACGATACAGGTAAGGTTTTTAGTGAATTTATTAGAACATATAAAGAAGTATTGAACAAACTTTATTTACAACAAGTATGTATTAGGCTTATAGAAGATTATAATAAAGAGCAAAATAATATTTTAGAGTTAATGATAGATTCAAATGAGATTGATAAACGAACATTAAAGAATGCAACAGATAATAAATTATTTGAAACAATAAACGAACTTGATCGAATTTATGACAGAATAATAAATGAAAATTTGGAACAAAAATTAATTGACGATCTAAAATTATAAGGGTTTATTAAAATGACTAAATTAGAACAACTTATAAATGAACTTTGCCCTGACGGCGTGGAGTATAAAAGAATTGATGAATTATGTATTATAACCCGTGGCAGAGTAATGTCAAAGGATTATATTAGGGATAATGTAGGACAATATCCTGTATATTCTTCACAAACTGAAAATAATGGAGAACTCGGTAAAATATCAACTTATGATTTTGAAGGTGAATATTTAACCTGGACAACTGACGGTGCTAATGCTGGTTCTGTTTTTTATCGTAACGGAAAATTTAGTGTAACAAATGTCTGTGGTTTACTGAAGGTAAAAGTTGATGAAATAACAACTAAGTATCTATATCATATTTTGTCTATAACTGCACCTAAGTATGTCAACAAAGGAATGGGAAATCCAAAACTTATGAGTAATGTGATGGCTCGTATCAAGGTGCCGTTGCCACCTCTCTCTATACAAAGTGAAATAGTCCATATTTTGGACTATTTCACAGAGCTTACGGCAGAGCTTACGGCAGAGCTTACAGCAAGGCAAAAGCAATACGCTTTTTACAGAGATTATCTTTTAGATTTCAGCAACGAAGATGTAACAAAGAAAATCCCTGATATTGACTGTTCTCAAGTCAAGACATTAAGATTAGATGAAGTGGCACAAATTTATGATGGTACTCATCAAACTCCGAATTATAAAGACAGTGGCATTCCATTTATAAGTGTTGAAAATATTAAAGATATATATGGCTCTAAAAAATATATATCAGTAGAGGATTTTAACAAGTATAAAATTAAGCCACAAATTAACGATGTGTTTATGACCCGCATCGGTTCAATAGGCGATTGTGCTATATTGGATAAACAAGCTGATTTAGCTTACTATGTTTCTTTGGCTTTAATTCGACCAAATACAGATATTGTAATAAGTAAATATTTGAAATATGTAATTGAAAGTAGATTTGGTAGAAAAGAATTAAGGAAAAGAACTCTTGTAAACGCTGTACCAATTAAAATAAATAAGAATGACATTGGTAAGATTGAATTACCGATTCCACCTCTTTCGGTACAAGAAAATATTGTTAAAATTCTTGACCGATTTGATAAACTCAATAACGATATGTCAGAGGGTTTGCCTGCCGAGATAGAGGCACGCAAAAAGCAATATGAATACTATCGTGATACTTTATTGTCGTTTGATGATAAGGCTTGTTCACATATTGTTAAAGTAGAGAGAGAGAGAGCTAACACGCACTAAAGCAATAAAGTGGCTAAAGTTAAGCGATGTTGTAACTATTGAAAGAGGTAAGCGAGTAGTTCGTAATGATTTGTCACAAGAAATAGGTTATCCTGTATATCAAAATGCACTAAAGCCGTTAGGTTATTATACAGATAAAAACAGAAATGCAAATACTGTCTTTGTAATCGGAGCAGGTGCTGCCGGAGAAATTGGATATTCTTATGTTGATTATTGGGCAGCTGATGATTGTTTTACATTTGTTTGTGATGATAAATTAAATCAAAGATATTTATATTTTTTACTTGTGTCAAAACAAGCATATTTAAAAAACAATGTTCGTAAATCAAGTATCCCTCGTTTGCCGAGAATTGCACTTGAAAATATGGAAATTCCTGTTCCACCACTAGAAGAACAAGAACGCATTGTATCTATACTCGACAGATTTGATAAACTTTGCAACGATATAAGCGAGGGACTTCCTGCGGAAATCGAAGCAAGACAAAAGCAGTATGAATATTATCGTGATAAGCTGCTGACATTTAAAATGCGTAATTAGGAATTCGTAATTCTTAATTGCTTTTTATCCTTTAATTACGCATTACGAATTAAGAATTACGAATTAGCAAGGGGTTAATTGTTATGAATTATAATATGATAATGAGTACTGCCGAAAGTACGGTTGTAACCGAATATGAACCACAGCAAACCCGTTCGGACGCATATCAAAGCGAGGCGGCACTTGAAAACGCTTTTATAAAAATGCTTACGGAGCAGGGCTATCAATATTTGAAGATTGACAGTCCGTCTGCTCTTATTGATAATTTGCGCCATCAGCTTGAAAAACTCAATAACTATAGTTTCAGCGACAGGGAATGGAAGCAGTTTTTTGAAAACAAGATTGCAAATTCAAACGAAGGTATCGTTGAAAAAACAAGAAAAATTCAAGAAGACCATATACAAGTGCTGCGCCGTGATGACGGATCTTCCAAAAACATTTATTTGATTGATAAGGCGAATATTCACAACAACAGCTTGCAAGTTATCAACCAATATGTTGAAGAAGGCGGAGCACACGATACTCGCTATGATGTTACAATTCTTGTAAACGGATTGCCTTTGGTACATATTGAACTTAAAAGGCGAGGCGTTCCGATTAAGGAAGCGTTTAACCAAATCGAAAGATATCAAAGGGACAGTTTTTGGGCAGGTTGCGGACTGTATGAGTATGTTCAGGTGTTTGTTATTTCCAACGGTACGAATACAAAATATTACTCTAACACTACCCGTAACGCTCATATCAAAGAGCAAAACGGCAAACGCTCAAAGGGTAAAAAGACAAGCAACAGCTTTGAATTTACTTCATTTTGGGCAGACGGCAACAACAGAGTTATAGCCGACCTTGTTGACTTTACAAAAACATTTTTCGCAAAGCATACGATACTTAACATTCTTACTAAATATTGCATATTCACAAGTGAACAGTTATTACTTGTTATGCGACCTTATCAGATTGTAGCTACTGAAAAAATACTGAATCGCATTGAAGTTTCAACCAATTACAAGCAAACAGGCACAATAAAAGCAGGCGGATACATTTGGCATACCACAGGTTCGGGCAAGACCTTAACCTCTTTTAAGACTGCTCTTCTTGCATCAAAATTGCCGTATATTGACAAGGTGCTTTTTGTAGTTGACCGTAAAGACCTTGACTATCAAACAATCAAGGAATATGACCGATTTGAAAAAGGTGCAGCAAACAGCAATAAAAACACCGCCATTCTTCAAAAACAGCTTGAAGATGATACTTCGAGCATTATTGTAACTACTATTCAAAAGCTTGATGTGTTTATTCAAAAGAACAAGGGCCACGAAGTTTATGACAAGCATATTGTGCTTATCTTTGATGAATGCCACCGATCACAGTTCGGCGATATGCACACAAGAATAGTAAAATATTTTAAGAATTATCATATTTTCGGCTTTACCGGTACACCTATTTTTGCACTTAATGCAGGCACAGGCTCACACCCTGATTTGCGTACTACCGAGCAGGCTTTTGGTGATAAGTTGCACACATATACTATTGTTGACGCTATCAATGACGGCAATGTTCTGCCGTTTAGAATTGATTATATCAACACCGTTAAGAAAAAAGACGGTATGACCGACAAGCAGGTTGCCGCTATCAATACCGAAGAAGTGCTTGAAGGCCACGAAAGAGTTGCCAATATTGTAAGCTACATTATTGATAACTTTGATACTAAAACAATGCGTAATGCTTATTACAGCCTAAAAGGACAAAGAGTAAACGGCTTTAACTCAATGTTTGCTGTCAGCTCAATTCCTATGGCTAAAAAGTATTATCTTGAATTCAAAAAGCAACTTGAAGAGAAAAATAAAGATTTAACCATTGCTACAATTTACTCTTATGCTGCGAATGAAGAAAGTTATGAGGACGGTATTCTTGCAGATGAAAGCTTTGATACCGAAGCACTTGATAAGTCCTCCCGTGATTTTCTTGACAGTGCCATTGATGATTATAACAAGATATTCAAAACCAATTTTGACACTTCTTCAAAGGGCTTTCAAGATTATTACAAAGACCTTTCCGACCGTGTAAAGAACAGAGAAGTTGACCTCTTAATTGTTGTAAATATGTTCCTTACCGGCTTTGATGCAACAACACTCAACACCCTTTGGGTTGATAAAAACTTAAAGCAACACGGTTTGATTCAGGCGTATTCAAGAACAAATAGAATACTCAATTCCGTTAAGGCATACGGCAACATTGTTTGCTTTAGAGATTTGCAACAGGAAACAAATGATGCTATTGCTCTTTTTGGCGATAAAGAGGCAAACGGTATTGTCCTTTTGAAATCGTATAACGATTATTATTACGGCTACGAGGACGATAAGGGTAAAAGACAAAAAGGTTATGAAGAACGCATTGCCGAACTTTTGCAAAAATATCCTCTCGGTGAGCAAATTATCGGCGAAACAGCAAAAAAAGATTTTATCATTTTGTTTGGTAATATTCTTCGACTTCGTAATATTCTTTCGTCTTTTGACGATTTTAAGGGTAATGAAATCTTGAAGCCGATTGATTTTCAGGACTATACCGGTACATACAACGACTTGTACCAAGAATTTAAAAAGCCTCAAGGTGATAAAGACAGTATCAAGGATGATATTGTTTTTGAAATGGAACTTGTAAAGCAAGTTGAAGTGAATATTGATTATATTCTGATGCTTGTTGCAAAGTATCATCAATCTAATTGCAAAGATAAAGAGATACTTGCATCTATTGATAAGGCTATCAGTGCATCGCTTCAGCTTCGTTCAAAGAAAGAACTTATTGATGGCTTTATCAGTACAATCAATGTTGAAACAAATGTTACCGATGATTGGGGCAAATTTGTTCAGGAGCAGAAAAAGCAGGATATTGATGCTATCATCACAGAACAGAGGTTAAAGCCTGAAGAAACAATCAAGTTTATTGATAACTCTTTCCGTGACGGTGTGCTTAAAACAACAGGAACGGATATTGACAAGATTATGCCGCCTGTGTCACGCTTTGGTAGTGCTGGTAAAAATCGCTCCGAACTCAAGCAAAAAATTATAGATATACTTCAAAAGTTCTTTGAGAAGTATAGAGGATTGGTGTAATTTTTTGAGGTGAAGTTGTATGAACGATAATGAAATTAAAAGGCGGCTTGCCGGTCGCGCTGCCGAATATATGATGTTCAAGGACGATGAAGAAGATACCGAAGTTCCGATAGAAATTTCATCATACGATAGTGTTAATGATTATGGTTTTGTGTTTTGGTGATAAGAACACTCAGATAAAATACTTGCGACGGATGATGTTGCCAAGATTAAAGCTCTTGGCAGGCTTGTCGCAAATTACAACGAAAGCTACTGGAATGGGGTTCGTCAAATTGTTGTTTTTGAAGGACTGCCTGCAAAATTTTCTCAAAATGAAGACTTGAAGAAACAGCTTAAGGCTACAGAAAATTGTGTTTTGGCGGAATGTGCAGTAAATGACAAAATATGGGGTATCGGTTTGTCAATGAAAAACCCAAACAGGTTTGAAATTGACAAATGGAATTGGCAAAGTTTGCTTAGATATGCCCTTATGATGGTGCGTGAACGGTTTTAATTGTTTTTTCTTTCGGTAAATTAAAAAACTCACTTGGCTCTTATTTTTATGAGTTGAGTGAGTTTAATTTTATTATAATTATTATAATTATTATAAGTTTATGTTTGACAGTTTTGATTCTGATTTTTATGTTGGTATAATTATTTTTATAATTGACAAAATAAATTGCGTTAATTGTTTAAGTATGATATATTTAGTATAATGGGGTACATAAAAGGGTTTATTCATTTATCGTTTAATGTTTAAGAAATTTTACATTTCTAACATTGAACTCTAAGTCGCTAATTTATTGTTTAATGTGAAAGAAGGTTTTTTAATGGGAACATTAAAGAAACTATACAAAGATTTAATCAAAGATCCTGATAGATGGTTATACTACCATTCAAGTCAGCCTTGTTTAGAATATGAGATGTTGTTTGACGAAACCGCTTCATATAATTTTATCATAAACTACTTTAAATGTGGCGGCAAAGAAAAGGTGTTTGAGGATGATCCATACATAATTAAATATGAGTATGTTTTAAAAGAACGCAGTCCGCACATTGTTTCAACATTTTTGCTTGGAATACAGATTGCTAAGAATTTGAATTTTGATATAAACACGAAAAATAATGATAACATTAATTTTAAATATTTGTGGTTTATGGCTTGTTTGTATCATGATATAGGATATGTATACGAAAATGATTATAATTGTGCACATTTAAGAACAGTTCAAAAAGAAGGATTAAATGCATTAAAAGATATATGTGATATTAAATATATGTGTGATAATGAATTTAAGACTTATAAAAAAGAAAATATTGATTTATATCTTTCGAATCGAACTATATGTTCATCCGGAAATATTGGAAAAATCGATCACGGAATTGTAGGTGGATTATTGCTTTATGATAGATTAAGAAAGAATTTTGATGAAGCGTGGAACAAAGCAAAAAGAAATGACCCAAACATTTTAAGAAATGATTTTACATATAAAGGATTAAATTTTTCAAATGAGCATTATAAATATTATGCAGAAGCTGCCGATGCAATAATCGCACATAATATTTGGATTAATACTTTGAATGAATATTTAATAAAAAATTATAAAGAGCCTTTAAAAGGAATTAAAATTGATAAGGATAATAAAATAGCATTTATATTGGCATTGGCGGATACATTGGAGCCGATAAAGAAATATGGAATTTTTGCTTTGAATATGATTTCTTTTAAAAAGATGGATGACGGTTTTGATTTGATAATGCCAGATGAAATGAAGGAAAATGATTATAACTATATATGTAACTTGTCAGATTGGATAAATGTTGACGTGAATAGATGTGGAAACCGTTTTAGTATACGATATAAATAGTGATAATATACCGCAACTATTATAAAGACTTCTGTTAATTCTGAATCCTTTTTAATTTCGTCACTAAAATTCAAAAATGATATAGTTATCAATTGATTAATTATAAAAGCAACTTTATTAAGACAAGTTTTTTCGCATGAACTTTCTTTAACAACAGCCTCAATTTCTTCTGCCCACGCCAAATGCGATAAATCCGAACTTCATTACCGTGATAGGTGATGTGTTCGGATTTATTGTTTTTATTGAAACAACAGCATAGGAAGTCATTTGTCGATAAAAGTAGAAATATTATTCAACCTGTTGAATGTTAAATAATTTTGTGCTATAATATCTCAAGAGGATGCTTAGTAATTATATAACACAGTAATGTGTTATAGTGCCTTATGTTAAATAGGGTCAGTTATTTTGGGGCTCTTACAAGCAGTTGCTACGCCACGCTTGTAATCCTCATTACAAGCGCAGCGCATCAACTGCTTTGATGTAAGTGTTCTCTGAAATCATTCGGGGCAGGTGATAAACATTGGATTCGAGAATTTATTCAAAAAAGATGATTGAAAGCATGAAATCTCACTTGGATAATGATACGAACAAGTTTATCACCTACCCCAAATTCGTTTTTTTATGTGGTGCAGCATACTCTGAAAATGAGTATGATAAAACTAACCGTGGAGTAATCGATAAGTATTTAAAATCAAAATCAGATGATATTTTTATTGTCCTGTCAGAAAGACTCTGGGAAGATAGTTTTGACTCTAATATAGATTTGCTTACTTTTGAGGAATTTTTAGCAGAAGTTAGTGATGCTATAATATTATTTGTTGAAAGTCCTGGCTCATTCTGCGAATTAGGTGCTTTTGCTTACGCCGAAAAATTATTTAGTGATAAATTAATAATCGTTATTGATGAAAAATACAATGGCGATAAATCGTTTATAATTACAGGTCCTACAGCTAAAGCTAAGAAAGATGGTGCAAAAGTGATTTATGCACCTTTGTCTGGAACAGGACTTCTTTCAAGTGCGGATATACGAAGAATTGTTGACGAAAAATCAACAGAATTTGCATCAAAAAGTTCTCCAAGTAACAAAAGACATCCTAATAAAGACGAGGCTTCTATATCTGTCAACACCTTTATTCTTGAATTGTTAGAATTGATAAAAATAGTTCAACCAATTTCTCGAAAAGATTTAATTGATATTTATAAAGAAGTCAAAGGTTTTTTAGCTTTTAAATTTATAAAAAAAGATGGCACGAATTTTCATAATGAAATAAAATATGACTATATAATTAAGTTGCTTGTAACGGTAGGTTTGATTAAACTTGACGACAACTTGATTTCTACAGAGCTACATCAAAAGTCTCAAGCATTAATGTTTGATTATCCTAAAAAGTCCGAAAATCAAGAAAGAAACAAACTGATATGTAGAAAATATAGATATAGAGGCAAGTAACATGGATATAATTGATAGAATAGCATTAGATCTTAAATTGGATAAATCGTATCTTGCTCGTATCGCATCTCGTTCTTCTTTCTATTATAGAGATTTTAAAATAAAAAAACGTAATGGTGACGAAAGACGCCTTGCACAACCAAGTCCCGAATTAAAGACGTTACAGTATTGGGTGCTAAACAATGTGTTAAATAAAATCCCTGTATCAGAAGCTGCCTGTGCATATAAAAAAGGTGATTCAATAAAGAAGCACGCTCAACTACATAGCAAATCACGATTTATATTTCACACAGATATACGTGACTTTTTTCCTTCGATTCACTCGTCACACCTAAATGATATTTTGCGCACACATAAAAATGTATTTGATGATTTAGATCTTGATTTGGAATCTTCAATATTAGATATCAAAAGAATTTGTTTCAGAAAAGATGCTTTGTGTATTGGAGCTGTAAGTTCCCCAGCAATATCCAATATTATAATGAGTTCGTTTGATGGCGCACTTTTAGATTATTGTAAAGCAAAGAATTATATTTATTCGCGATATGCCGATGACATTTATATTTCGTCGAACACTTATATTGACAAAAGTATAGTTGACTTTTTGCGTTTGGAGTTAGAACGCAAAGAATTCAAGATTAATTATAGCAAAACAAAGTTTTATTCACCTAAATATCGAAGAAAGATTACAGGGGTTTTCTTGACAGAAAAATCTCAGATTTCCGTTGGTACAGAACGTCGTACAAAAATCAAAAAAATGATTTATGAAAAACTAATTCACAACAAGGGAAATCCGGATGAGATACTCGGTCATTTATCTTTTTTAAAAGACATAGAACCTAACACCTACAATAATCTTATAATCAAATATTCAAAATACTGTGATGAAGATATAATAACCGCATTAAGTAGAAAATAACAACAAGGGCAGAGAGTTTTCGCTCTCTACCCTTGTGTGCATTTTAAGCCGTTTTATCGGTGGTCTGTACCTTTAACGCGGCTTGCTCGGCCTTCCATTCCTCATGCTCCTTTCACCCTTCTTTGCTCTCAAAGAAGGCTTGTATTTGCGTAAGAAAGTGCCGTGTGAGGATTTCCAATTCTTGTTTTGGAATATTACATTTGTTTGCTGCCATAAGGCAACACTGCTTTTATTTCAACTGTTGTTTAGTCATTCCTCCTTTACATTACCAAATCATTGCCATGAGGAGAAGAAAAGAATAAACCTCTGTACGAGAGGTGTAAAGCCCTTGTCGAAAGAGAAAAGGTAATATTATTATTGAAACACCCGCTATTGTTTGCGTTAATCGCAATTATATAATTGATATTTCTACAAGAGCAATTCGCGACGTAGAAAATGGTGAGTATGACAGTGCAATAACAAAATCAAAAAATTATAGATATACTTCAAAGGTTTTTTGAAAAGTATAGGGGCTTGGTTTAATTTCTTGAGGTGAAGTTGTATGGACGATAATGAAATTAAAAGGCGGCTTGCCGGTCGTGTTGCCGAATATATGATGTTCAATGACGATGAAGAAGATACCGAAGTTCCGGTAGAAATTTCATTGTCCGATAGTGTTATCGACTTTTTAGATCTTTAAGAGTCAAAAAATAAAATTCAAAGTGACATTCAAAGTGACAAATAAGATGTCACTTTGGGGAGCTGAAATAAAAATGCTTTTAGGTTTATTTCTAATTCATTTAACGAATAAGGCGAGCGTATATACTAATAATTAAGTGAATTCTAATCAAAAAAACGTTATAATAAACACATAAATCTTACGAGAAATTTTAGTTTTTAGAGGTGCAATATGGCGCTTGAAAATATAGATAAAATGCCTAAAACAACTTTCAAGGATGAAGAATTATAAAATTCATACCGAAAGGGTTTTACTATTATTTGTCACTATTTCTTGCAGTGGGGTGCATTATATTTGCGTTCTAAATAAAGTTCATTTTTCAAGAGCATCAAAAAAGCATCAATTTTCAACAAAAACTATAATTACAAAAACGAACAGCACTTTCAAATCCTGAAAGTGCTGTTTTTATGCGGAATTTTAGGGGGACTGCATTTTAACACGCGGCTTAACTGAAAGCGTTCTTTATTTCGCTCCAAAACCGCGTGCCGGGCTTCGTCGCCGAGCGCTGCCTGTGGCAGATGCAGCGAGGCGAGGATGGCGCAGCGGTCAAAATATGGCGTAACACCGCCATATTTTGGGCACCGCAAGAGGGGTTGCGAAGCAACTTCAAGTCCGTTTGTATATCTTAGGCAATCTTGTGGGGATAATCATTGCTTTTGTTTTACGGCGTTTTTACTTGCTTTTCTCATATAGATAAAATTACGGCGCACGGTCTTTTCCGTACGCCGATTTTTGATTTTTGCACTGTTTTTTGTCCATTTTGTGCCACACAGTCCTCTCAATCCGTTTGGTACATCATCAAAAAAGCATCAATCACAATTCAAATTCATTCGTAATACCCATCAGCATATCCGTGTTGCGTTTGACATAATACATTTCGGTTATTTCTGAAGTCGTGTGTCCAAGTAAGTCTGCCACCTGCCTCGGTGTTAATGCTTTTACCGTTCCGTCCTCTGCTCGCACCCCTGTTACAAGCTTTGTTGCGAAGGTGTGTCGCAAACTATGTAAGCCTTTTTTCTCGATTCCTGCCGCATCGAGTATGGAATAAAACCGTTTTCGCAAGTTCAACGGTCTTGTAAAGTTGCCGTCTGCATCGGGTATCAACGGTGCGTCCTCACCGAAATATCGCTCGTTTCGTAATTCAATAATCGCTTGTATTGCCGTTTCGTTTAAGGGTACAATACGCTTGCTTGAAGCGGTTTTTAGCTTGCCCACTACAATTTCTCGTCCGCTTTTTCGCTCTGTTCCGTCACGCTTTTGCGCTTCTTTAACACCTCTTTGAATGTGCATCACTTTCTTTTCAAGGTCTATGTCGCTGTTGATTAAACCTAACGCTTCAGCAGTTCTCAGTCCTGTGTTCAGCATAAGAATATATGCTGATGCTTGATTGTGTTTCGGCTTGTCTGAAGGGTACTTCTTGTATGCTTCCGCTTTGAATTTCTCAATTTCCTCATCGGTAAATACGGTTATCGTTTCGCATACGGGAAGCAATTCTTTGTTTTGCTTTGCAAGATAATTTGACTTTTTTATTGTCGGCACAGCGTTCATTGGATTCTTTTTTATGAACTCTTCACGCATAAGATAATCGAAGTATTCATTGAGCAGATTGTATGTTTGCTTGACTGTTGAGAATGAATATCCCTTGTCGGTCAGCGTGCTAATCAATCGCTTAATTTCTGCACCTGTTATGTTAGACACAATGAGTTTACCCATGTAAGGGACGATTTGATTTTTGTAAATCTGCTCGTTGCGGTCATAGGTTACTCGCTCAACATTCGGGTACTTAAACACTTGCAGGTAATTTAATAGGCTGTCTTTTACAGTCTTGTTACCCTCAATGGCATCAATGATTTCTTCTTCGAACTTGGTTATGTAGTCCGTCATTTTCTTGTTGACTTCGGCTTTGGTTGTGCCGGAAAAGCCCTTGCGTTTTCTCTCGCCTTGCTCATCTTTGTACCAAACCACGCCACCCCATCTGCCGTCCGTTCGTTTGAATGCATTGCCGTTTGTCAGCAGTTGTTTTTGCATTTTATCACTCCTTTCGCACACACAATATCACAAACCTTTTTCAATATCCAGACCAAAGATTTGTTGCTAAGCAGATGTGTTAATGATATAATAAATTATATTTTGTAATTATTCGGAGAACAAAAAATTATGAACGATGAAAAATTCATGAGACAAGCAATTGAATTATCAATGTCAGCTGTGGCACATGGTAATGAACCGTTTGGTGCAGTGCTTGTAAAAGATGACGAAATTGTTTTTTCAAACGAAAATCAAATTTATACAAAACACGATCCGACCTATCACGGTGAGGCTGGACTTATAAGAGATTTTTGCGCCCAAACCGGCATTACTGACCTTAGTAAATACACTTTATACTCAAGTTGCGAGCCTTGCTTTATGTGCAGCGGTGCAATGGTTTGGACTAAACTCGGTAGGCTTGTGTATGCTGCAAGCAACGATGATTTGGAAAAAATTTTAGGTAATAACGGCGGATGTAATTGCTCCAAAATTGTTTTTGATAACTCTTTTTGGCAACCTAAAGTTACAACAGGTATTTTAAGAGATGAAAGTATAGAAATTCTAACTGCTTATTTCTCGTTACACAAAAAAGGTTGATGCATATTTATTGCTTTCAAACGGCTCGTAGGATTCTCTGCAAGCCGTTTTTAGTTTTAGTCCGACGAGTTACTCTATTTTAGAGCGAACTCGTCAATTTTTGCTTACAGCGTTGCCTGATCATTCATAAATTTGTTTATCATACGGCAGTACCCAAGTGAATACGCAAAAGCCTTGATTTTCTGCGAAAAATAGCCTTTACTGCATACGAATTTGGAATCATACGCAAAAGTATTACGAATCGAAAAGCCGACAGGCTTTGCCGGACGGCGTTTTCGGGCATTTCAATGCCCGAAAATCATACCCCTTTATCCTGCTTTAAAATCGACGGCTTGAAATTTGCTTCAAAATCGACTCAAAAGAGCCGAAATTTCATCCAAAAACGCATCTAAAATCAATTCAAAAAACTCAAAAGAAAAACGCTGTTTTTTCCAATTTAGGCTTTTAGATTATTTGTCATCAGCTCTTACAGTGGGGTACACTATATTTGATGAACTGTGTAGATATTACTTTGCTGTGCGTTTTCAAAAAATCTTTGAGTAATATCTATGTAACCTTTTTCTTCGAGTGACTTTAGCGTGTTTCTGCAAGTAGTCGGACACATATTACACTTCTTAGCCATCTTCGGAACAGACCAAAAACTCACACCTTTGCTGTCGCCAACCGAAACAAGAAAACAGTAAATCATAAATTCGTGCGGAGAAAAATTTTCATCAAAGATTTTGTTCGGCATATAGTAAACCTTGCCGTCGGTTTTGTAATTTTTGTTTGCGTACATAATTTTTATCCTTTCTTAATTTCTTTTTGAATCCACAACATGAATTCATCTTTCGGTACAACAATTCTTGTGCCGATTTTTATTTTTGGAAAACCTTTTTCATTGACAAGCTCGTATGACCTTGTGCGAGATATTCCAAGCACCTTTGCAACCTGCGACACCGATATCATCATCGGTAGCTCATCAAAACTTTTGTAGCTTTCTTTCATGGCGCTGCCTCCTTTCGTATTATTCGAGAGATACTTTTTCAAAAAGAAAAAAGTATAAGTAAATTTGAAAACAAAAATTCACCCGTGAAAAATGTCCCTCTACTATACAGAGAAAAATCTCAAATTTGTTCGGGCGTTTTTCAAAATTCTTTACACCTTGTTTACATTTAATTTCACCACAGCAAAAAAGTACTCCTCTATAATACGGAGAAAAATTCAAGTTTTGTTGATGTGTTTTGAAAGAAAATTTACAAAAAAAAACCTGCATTTTTTAGATGCAGGCAATAAAAAATGACTTGATTAAATTTAAAAAATAATTTCGCATGCTTTGGTTCTTAAAGAGCAAACCTAAAGATTTTGAATAAGAAGTATTTTTATTAGAAATGATATTTATAGAGCAACAAAGGTTATAAAAGATTGACTTCACCTTTTATTAAATTAACGCAAATCATTACTTTATATATGATTAAAGTGGACATTCATTTACTATATTTGTTTCTTGACTATTATAAAACGAATTTGATTCATCATATATGTTTTGTCCGTCTGTTGTCAATATTTTATATGAAC
>ENA-OQHR01000689-OQHR01000689.1-human-gut-metagenome-genome-assembly--contig:-NODE-689-length-22041-cov-5.512202_pt1 | contig 22041 bp, 19 predicted proteins | sample MGYA00242566_ERZ504725 | MGnify/ENA primary metagenome ERZ504725 (study PRJEB26092, sample SAMD00036217) | human gut metagenome | host: Homo sapiens | study: EMG produced TPA metagenomics assembly of... | reverse complement strand
TTTTGGCTTGTATGTCTCGGGATTTTGGCATATTCATGCCAAAACACCTCGCGGGATAGTGATGTGTGAACAGTAACATCTATACAACGTAAATTGTACTTATTTTAATACACTATTGACAAATTCTGTCATTTCTTGTAATATCATATAAAACATATCGAATAACTATGAAAAGTAGAGAATGCAAAAAACTACTGGTACTTTAAAGGAGATGAAACATGATCAGAAAATTATTTGCCTTTGGTCTTGCAGTTGTACTGGCACTGATGCCGGTACAGGCTTTTGGAAAAACGGTGTCTGTCACCAATGTTTCCTATGATCCTACCAGAGAGATGTTTGAACAGTATAATAAAATATTTGAAGACCACTGGAAGGAGAAGACCGGGGAAGATGTGGAAGTGATACAGTCCCATGGCGGTTCAGGGAAACAGGCACTTGAGGTAGCCAATGGTCTGGATGCAGATGTGGTAACCCTGGCACTGGAATATGATATTGAGTCTATTGAAAACGCAGGGCTGATTAAGGCAGGATGGAAAGATAAATTTGACAATGACAGTTCTCCTTATACATCCACTATCGTATTTCTGGTGAAGAAAGGAAATCCCAGGGATATCAAAGACTGGGACGATCTGACGAAAAAAGGAGTGGGAGTAGTAACACCAAATCCGAAAACCTCCGGCGGTGCCAGATGGAATTACATGGCAGCGTGGGCTTACGCAGATAAAAAGTATGGTGGCGATGAAGCGCAGATGAAGGAATTTATTAAGAAACTTTACCGGAATGTGGTGGTTCTTGACTCAGGCGCAAGAGGTGCAACGACCTCTTTCGTGGAGAACGGACAAGGAGATGTGCTGGTTGCGTGGGAAAATGAAGCTTATCTATCCATGCGGGATTATCCGGATAAGTATGAGATTGTTACTCCAAGCGTAAGTATTCTGGCACAGCCTTCTGTGGCGGTGGTAGATGAAGTGGTGGATTACAGAGATACAAGAGATGTGGCAACTGAGTATTTGAATTATCTGTATTCCGACGAAGCACAGGAGATCGCAGCAGAGAATTATTTCCGCCCCACCAATGAGAAAATCCTGAAGAAGCACAGTGATACGTTTGATCTGAATATAAATCTGGCAAATATCAGTGATTATGGCGGATGGGATAAAGTGCAGGAGAAACATTTCACAGATGGCGGAATTTTCGATCAGATTTATGAGAGATAAAGGAAGACAAGATGAAGCAAGAGCATAAGCACAGACAGAATATATGAGACAGGAGAGGTGGTAATTGATTATGCAAAAAAGAAATAAACCGGTGATTCCAGGGTTTGGGCTCTCCATGGGAATTACCATTTCCATATTGAGTCTGGTAGTTCTGATCCCCCTGGCAAGCCTGGTGGTCTACACAGCGAAGCTGAGTTTTAAAGATTTTATCGAAACCATCACAAGGGCCAGAGTGCTGGCATCCTTTTATACCAGTTTTGTATGTGCTTTTGCAGCAGCAGTAATAAATGGAATTATGGGAACTATTCTTGCGTGGGTGCTTGTGAAATATGATTTTCCGGGCAAGAGACTTATGGATGGGATGATCGAACTTCCCTTTGCTCTTCCCACAGCGGTAGCAGGTATTGCGCTGACATCCCTGACCTCAGATTCCGGAATTGTAGGCAGCTTTTTTGCAGGATTCGGTATCAAGATCGCATACACAAGAATAGGTATTACAGTGGCTATGATATTTGTAGGAATACCGTTCGTTGTGCGAAGTGTACAGCCTGTTCTGGAAAAGATGGATAATTCTTACAGCGAGGCAGCAGGAGTGCTGGGAGCAAAGAAAACAACTATCTTCTGGAAGGTCATTTTTCCGGAACTGAAGCCCGCGATCTTTGCAGGGACCGGACTTGCGTTCGGAAGATGTCTGGGTGAATATGGAAGTGTTGTATTTATCGCAGGAAATAAACCCTATTATACAGAAATCACACCGCTGGTTATTATGTCAGAGCTTCAGGAATTTGATTATTCAAGTGCAACGGCAATCGCACTTGTGATGTTGGCAGTTTCATTTTTCATTCTGTTCCTTAACAGTATGATACAGCAGAGAAATGCAAGAATTTTAAGAGGAGGAAATGCCTGATGGACAACAATGAAAAGACTTCGGAGAAAATTACAAAATGGCTGCTTGTCGGGATCAGCGTTCTGTTTCTGGCAGTCATGCTCCTTCTTCCTCTGATCACTGTGATCACAGAAGCATTGCGGAGCGGATGGAAGGTCTATGCAGCTGCAGTGACAGATGAGTACACCATCAAAGCACTTCTTCTTACAGTGAAGGCAACACTCTTTGCAGTTGGTTTCAACACCATTTTTGGTATTTTTGCAGCCTGGGCACTGACGAAGTTTCAGTTCAGGGGTAAAAAGTTTCTCACTACCCTGATCGATCTTCCGGTTACTATTTCCCCTGTTATTGCAGGTTTGATCTTTCTTCTGATTTTCGGACGACAGAGTCCTGTTTACTTTTTTCTCATGAAGTTAGGGATTAAAGTTGTATTCTCTGTACCGGGAATCATTATTGCAACTGTATTTGTAACCTTTCCTTTTATTTCCAGAGAACTGATTCCGGTTCTGGAAGCAGAAGGAAGCGATGAGGAGGAAGCGGCAGCCCTGATGGGAGCAGGTGGATGGACTATTTTCTGGAAGATCACATTCCCTCATATCAAATGGGCATTACTGTATGGAGTTGTGCTCTGTACGGCAAGAGCAATGGGAGAGTTTGGAGCGGTATCTGTACTTTCCGGACATTTAAGAGGAAAGACCAATACACTTCCTCTTCATGTAGAGATTTTGTTTAATGAGTTTCAGTATGTTCCGGCATTTGCCGTATCTTCACTGCTTGTGATCATGGCAGTTATCATTCTGGTAGTCAGAAGCCTGATTGAATATAAAGGAAAGAAGGAAGCCTGATATGTATGTAGAGTTAAAAAATATCAATAAGACATATGGTTCTTACCAGGCATCAAGGAATGTGAATTTCGGAATTGAGAAAGGTAAACTGATTGGTCTGTTGGGACCAAGCGGAAGCGGAAAAACAACTATTCTTCGAATGATCGCAGGTCTGGAAACCCCGGACAGCGGAGAGGTCATTATTGATGGAAAAGTGGTAAATGATGTTCCGGCCAGTCAGCGTGGGATTGTATTTGTATTTCAGAATTATGCGTTGTTTCGCTATATGACAGTTTATGACAACGTTGCATTTGGTTTGAAGGTTCAGAAGGCTGATAAGAAGAAAATTGATGCCAGAGTCAGAGAGCTGATCAAACTGGTGGGGCTGGAAGGACTGGAAAAAAGATATCCAAGCCAGTTATCCGGCGGTCAGAGGCAAAGGGTGGCATTTGCCAGAGCCCTTGCTCCAAATCCCCAGGTGCTGCTTCTGGATGAGCCCTTTGCAGCCATTGATGCAAAAATCCGTCAGGAACTGCGAAGCTGGTTAAAAGAGATGATCGGGAAGCTGGGAATTACCAGTATTTTCGTTACTCATGATCAAGATGAGGCCATTGAAGTAGCAGATGAGATTATTATCACTAATGCAGGACGGATCGAACAGAAAGGAACTCCTATAGGGGTTTATAGAAATCCTGAGACAGCTTTTACAGCGTCCTTCTTTGGACAGCCATCTGTGTTGAAAGATGCGGATGATTTCCATACCTTTGCTCAGGCAGAAGGAGCAGACAAGATCATTGTCCGCCCGGAATTTGTAAAAATCTCCAAACTGGATGAGGTGGAGAAGTTCAAAACTTCCGTATCCCGGGGAGTGGTTGAACGGGTTTCTTTCAGGGGAGATAATCTGGAACTTCAGGTGAGAGTCAACAATTCCGTAGTAACTGCCAGAAGAAGCCTGGAGAAAGCAGATATCCGGGAAGGTGAGACTGTGAATGTATTCCTTTACAGGATTTTTGCACTGAGAGGTGACAGTGTACAGCTGATCGAAAATGAGGCCGTAAGGGATGACTTTGTAATTATCTGACAGCGGTGGCTGTGGTGACTGACGACAATGAAGAAATAAGAAATTCAGACGCAAGACTGATCGGGAAATCAACTTGTTGGCACACTGGTATGGAGGAAAGGGTAAGAGAGAATGAGAACAGAGAGAATCAGGACAGATGTGCTGATCATCGGCGGCGGTACGGCAGGATGCTTTGCAGCCTATGTGATCGGCAAAAAAAGCGGCAGAAAAGTTCTGATCGCAGAGAAAGCGAATATTAAGCGAAGCGGATGTCTGGCGGCGGGCGTGAATGCATTGAACGCATATATTACAGAAGGCAGAGTGCCGCAGGATTATGTGGATTATGCCAAAAAGGATGCCCATGGAATCGTAAGAGAAGACCTTCTTCTTACCATGTCAGAGAGACTGAATCATGTGACAAAGGTGATGGAAGATCTGGGGCTGGTCATCCTGAAGGACGAAAACGGAAAATATGTTGCCAGAGGAAACCGAAACATCAAGATCAATGGCGAAAACATGAAGCCAATCCTTGCAAAGGCGGCAGCTGAACAGGAGAATGTTACGGTTCTCAATCATGTAAATATTACAGATTATAAAACAGAAAACAAAAAAGTCACAGGCGCAGTTGGATTTAGCGTTAATGAGGATATTTTCTATGACATTGATGCGAAAGCAGTTCTTTGTGCCACAGGTGGTGCAGCGGGACTTTACAGACCGAATAATCCGGGATTTTCCAGACATAAGATGTGGTATCCTCCGTTTAACACAGGTGCAGGATATGCAATGGGACTTCTTTCCGGTGCGGAGATGACAACCTTTGAGATGCGTTTCATTGCATTGAGATGTAAGGACACGATTGCTCCTACAGGAACTATTGCTCAGGGTGTTGGGGCCAGACAGGTCAATGCACATGGTGATATTTATGAAACAAAATATGGTCTGACAACTTCCCAGCGAGTTTACGGTACAGTCATGGAGAACAGAGAAGGAAACGGTCCATGTTATCTCAGAACGGAAGGTATTTCCAAAGAACAGGAGCAGGACCTTTACAAAGCTTACCTAAATATGGCACCGTCCCAGACTCTGAAATGGATGGAAGCCGGAAAAGGACCATCCGAAGAGAATGTAGAGATTGAGGGCACAGAGCCATATATTGTAGGCGGACATACAGCCAGCGGTTACTGGGTAGATAATAACAGAGCTACAACTATTGAAGGTTTATATGCAGCCGGAGACGTAGCAGGAGGATGTCCGCAGAAATATGTAACCGGCGCACTGGCAGAAGGTGAGATCGCAGCAGAGGCGATTTTGGAATATCTGAATGGCAAAGATGATGACCGGATCGCAGCGGAAAATAAGGAAGAGGCTTTAGAGCGTGGCGGAGAACAGGAGCTGTCTCAAACTGCAATAGCTAAGAAGGCAGAATACGAATCACATTTGAATGCTTCCCGTTCTTTGATGAATGCAGAGCAGCTTGAGGAAGCCATGCAGAAGATCATGGATCAGTACGCAGGAGGAATCGGTACAGACTACAGATACAGCGGGATGAGTCTTGCAAAGGCAGATGAAAAGATTGCAGCATTGTTGCCAGTAGTTGACACTCTGGCAGCAACAGATACTTATGAACTGATGCAGATTTATGAACTTCGCGAACGACTGATCGTGTGTCAGGCAGTGATCGCACATCTGGCAGCCAGAAAGGAAACCAGATGGCATAGTTTCGGAGAGAATACAGACTACCCGCAGCAGAGCGAAGAGTGGATGAAATATGTAAACTCCCGTATGGAAAACGGCGAGATTAAGATCTTATATCGTGACCTGATCACAAAGGAAAATACAGGTTTGAATACAGCAGAGAAAGGAGCAGGTGAGAGATGAGCATTCGGATTCAGAAAAGTAAATGTGCGGGATGCGGCAGATGTATCGAAGCCTGTCCCGGAAATCTGATCAAAAAGGATAAAGAGAACAAAGCCTTTATCCGTCAGGTAAGAGACTGCTGGGGATGTACTTCCTGTATTAAGGAATGCAGGCATGATGCCATCCGCTTTTTCCTTGGAGCTGATGTGGGAGGCAGAGGTGCAAGTATGGTTGTATCAGAGAAACCGGATATTTCCACATGGACAGTGGAGAAGCCGGATGGCACTAAGATTGCTATTCAGGTTAATAAGAAAGACGCTAATAAATATTAAACATAAGTATGTACTCTCAGAGTCTTTAGAGTGTGTTTGAAAAATGCTTTACGCAAGATGTGCGTCACAATTTGTGGGAGATTTTGTTCGGATGAGGGCGTCGTAGCGGGCTACGACAACCGAATTCGGACAAAATATACCGCAAAGTGGGACGTGCAGATTGCGGGAATGATTTTTCAGACACGCTCTAGTGTATTTGCTCAAGTACGAAAAGATTCCGAGTATAAACAAACAGAGGAGGATAATGCAATGAGTAACTTATCTCATCTTGATGCGCTTGAGGCAGAGGCGATTTATATTATGCGAGAAGTAGCAGCCGAGTGTGAAAAGCCGGTTATGCTCTATTCTATAGGAAAGGACAGCTCCGTTATGCTCCATCTGGCGATGAAGGCATTTTACCCGGAGAAACCGCCTTTTCCCTTTCTTCACATTGATACTACGTGGAAATTCCATGAGATGATCGAATTCCGCGACAGAATCGCAAAGGAAAACGGAATTGATATGCTGGTTTACACCAATGAAGAGGGTGTAAAGGCAGGAATCAATCCATTTGACAATGGTTCTGCATATACAGATATCATGAAAACACAGGCCTTAAAACAGGCTCTGACCAAATATGGATTTACAGCGGCATTTGGAGGCGGTCGTCGTGATGAGGAGAAATCCAGAGCAAAAGAAAGAATCTTCTCTTTCCGTAATTCAGCTCAGGCATGGGATCCGAAAAACCAGAGACCGGAGATGTGGAAGCTTTATAACACTAAGATCCAGAAGGGAGAGAGTATGCGAGTATTCCCAATTTCCAACTGGACAGAAAAGGATATCTGGCAGTACATTCAGCGTGAAAATATTGAAATTGTACCGTTATATTTTGCAAAAGAAAGACCGGTCATCTATAGAGACGGAAATATCATTATGGTGGATGATGACAGATTAAAACTCCGTCCGGGTGAAAAGATTGAAAACAAAAAAGTCAGATTCCGTACTCTTGGATGCTATCCGCTTACTGGAGGTATTGAATCTGAAGCAGATACTCTGGATGAGATTATTGATGAGACGTTAAGTGCTGTTTCTTCTGAACGTACCAGCAGGGTGATCGACCACGAGGCAGCAGGCAGCATGGAGAGAAGAAAGAGAGAGGGGTATTTCTAGAATGAAAGGATTATTGAAATTTATTACATGCGGAAGTGTGGATGATGGAAAATCCACTCTGATCGGACATATTCTTTATGATGCAAAGCTTCTCTATGCAGATCAGGAGAAAGCTCTGGAGCTGGATTCCAAAGTAGGAAGCAGAGGCGGTGCCATTGATTATTCTCTTCTTCTGGATGGTCTGATGGCAGAGCGTGAACAGGGAATTACCATTGATGTTGCATACCGTTATTTTACAACAGATAACAGAAGCTTCATTGTTGCAGATACACCCGGACATGAAGAATATACAAGAAACATGGCAGTGGGTGCGTCCTTTGCAGATCTGGCAGTTATCCTGGTGGATGCTTCACAGGGAGTACTGGTACAGACAAGACGTCATGCGAGAATCTGCGCATTGATGGGAATCCGTTACTTTGTATTTGCAGTAAACAAAATGGATCTTATTGAATATGATGAAAAACGTTTCCGCGACATTGAGAATCAGATCGCAGCACTGATAGAAGAACTGAAACTTGCCAATGTAACTATTATTCCGGTATCTGCCACAGAAGGTGACAACGTTACAACCAAATCTGACAACATGCCATGGTATAAAGGTGAGGCGCTTCTTTCCCATCTGGAAACCGTAGACATTAAGGAAGATACAGAGAAGGGCTTCTATATGCCTGTACAGAGAGTCTGCAGACCAAACCATGAGTTTCGCGGATTCCAGGGACAGATTGAGAATGGTGCCATCAGGGCAGGCGACCTTGTGACTACTCTTCCCAGTAAAGAAGAAGCTCATGTAAAGAGTATTCTTGTTGGCGATAAAGAAGTTCAGGAAGCTGTACAGGGACAGCCTGTTACCATCCAGCTTGACAGAGAAGTAGATGTTTCCCGCGGATGCGTACTTACCATTGATTCCGGTGCAGTTCTTACAGATTCTGTGGAAGCAGATATTCTCTGGATGGATGACAATGCTCTTACAGACGGCAAGAACTTCTTTGTGAAAATCGGTACAAAGATGATCCCCGGTCTGGTTACAAAGATCAATTATTCTGTAGATGTTAACACAGGTGAGAAGAGAAGCGCATATACTTTAAAGAAAAATGAGATTGCTTCCTGTACTCTGGAATTCTCAGAGAAGATTGTTGTAGACGAATTTGACAGGCACAGAACACTGGGAGAGCTGATTCTGATAGATCGTGTCACAAATATGACCTCTGCCTGTGGTGTTGTGAGAAAAACTTTTGTTTCTCAGGATAAATCCCAGATCGGAAAGGTGGACGAGCAGGTTCGCGCAGGACTGAAAGGTCAGACACCGGTAGTAGTGGAATTCCCGATCGGTAAAGAAGGAATCACTCTTGATTTTGCAGAGCAGGTAGAAAAGGGACTGGCTGTACTTGGAAAACATACCTATCTGTATCATCCGGCAGCGAGTGAAAACTATGCAGAAACTGTTCGCCATCTTAAGGCAGCAGGTCTGATCGTACTTCTTGTTCTTGATGAAAATACAGCGAAAGATGAGACATTAAAGACTCTGGATGGTTTCTATGCGAACTGGCAGATTGACGGAATCACTGTGAAAGATGCGATTGATTTCGTGAAAAAGAAATCTGCATTTACAGTGCAGAGTGTACATGATGGAAATTATATCTGATTATAACAGGGCTATAAATCGCCGCAGAGACAGAGAAAGTCTCTGCGGTATTTTGTTTTCTTGACAAGTGTCGTTACAGCGGATTATACTTATTCTCAAATATTCGGAATCCATAATAATACAGACAGGAAAGATAACAGAAATATGCAAACGAACAATGAGAGTAAACGAAACCAAAAAAAGAGATGATGCTTGGAACTTTGTTTGTAATTGCTACGATCATCATCCTGGCGATACCAACGAAGAAAAGACAGAAATAAAGATGAGTGAATATCGATCAGAATATAGAATGGGCAATTGGTTACTGTTCACACACCACTATCCCGCGAGGTGTTTTGGCATGAATATGCCAAAATCCCGAGACATATAAGCCAAAATTCCATTGCCACAGGCAATCTGGAATGAATTTTGGCTAAGTTACTGTGAACGGAGTGAACAGTAACGGCAATTGTGAAGTGGCATTCAGATTACATATTATGCAGCAGAGTATGATATAATTCGTTTTGTATAATGGCGTCAGGATTAAGAGCATATGTAGAGCTGTGTAGCGAAGCGGATTGCGAATATCTGTTTGACTTTTGATGGGTGTACACGAGAACATTTTTTTACAGTGAAAGTTATCTGTATTATATTACAGAGGGTACTGTACAGATAATCAGGAGGTATTTTATGCGTTTGGAAAAAGTACAGGAAGCGTTAAAAACAAAGAAAATTCATTATGAATATACAGAGGAAAACGGATGCGGAAGCATCGACTTTATGTTTCGCGGTCTGAGATTCCATATATGGGAGTATGAAGATCGTGTCTGGGGAGCGGAGACAAACGTGTTCGAAGCAGGCAGAAGCCAGGATATTGAGGGAGATTACGAGGAAATTATTTCCGGAGAAATCCTCTCATGGCCGGATATGCTGCCTGGAATGTAAGTATTACTGCAGAAGGGAATGATATTTACGAAAAAATATAGAACCGGACAAATTGTATTAACTGCATGTATTGTAGCTGTCTGTATGTTTTCAAATGTCCATGGGACAGAAGCGGCAGGTCCGCCGGCACCGAAAACTCTGACAGTTACACCGACAGAAAAACCGAAATCAACAGCAAAGTCAAAGTCTGCGTCAACATCAAAGTCCAAATCAACACCGAAATCCAAATCGGCACTAACACAAAAACCTGAAGCAACACCAATACCTGCATCTACTCCAACACCAGAGCAGGAAGCTGAGACAGATAAACAGAATTCGGCAGACCAGGGAACTTTGAGCAAGCCAGACCATCCGGACACTATCTCCGCAGATAAACTGGTATTTATCGGAGATTCCAGAACAGAGGGATTGAGGGATGCGGTAAATGATGACAGCATTTGGTCCTGTCTTTCTTCTATGGGATATGACTGGATGGTATCTACAGGAGTGCCTCAGGTAGAAGATCAGATTGAGGACAATACAGCGGTTATTATTCTGATGGGTGTTAATGACCTGTATCATGTTAATGACTACGTTAGCTATATTAATTCCAAAGCTGCCGAATGGGGAAACAGGGGAGTGCAGACTTATTTTGTGTCTGTAGGTCCGGTGCAGAATGATCCCTATTGCAGTAATGCGGAGATTGAAAGCTTCAATGCGGCAATGCAGGCAAATCTGAGCGGGGTTACCTACATAGATGTATATTCCCATCTGGTATCTGAGGGATTTTCCACCGTAGACGGAACCCACTATCCGGACAGTGTGTCTGTAGATATTTATAATTATATTCTGGATCATCTGGAGGAACAGAGGAGTGGAATCTGGGGATGATTTTTCGTAACTGTTCACTGGTAATATCCCGCGAGGTGTTTTTTGTGAGCGAAGGTCACAGAAAACTCGAGACATACTGCGTGTTGCTGAGAACGGAGTGAACAGTAACGATTTTTCAGTTTATGAAATTGTGATGTTGTATTGAGTTTGATGGAGTTTGGTGATATGATTGCAGAGGAAAAAACGAAATAGAGCGGAAATTCGTTTTTATATAAAAGCTGAAAACCTGGTAGGAGGAAATAATGGGTGGCTGTTTTGCAGCAGAGCCAAAAATGTAAATGATAATTGCCCGATGACTGGACAGTTATCAAAATCCAAAATCAGGAGGAAAGAATGAGAGGACTGTATTCATCCAAAACAGAAATCAGACACAAAATTTTTACGGAAATTGCGAGGATGGCATATGAAGGCCAGTCTCCGGAGATGCTGGAAGAGCTTCCCTACAAGATTGTACCCGGTGAAATTGCGACTTATCGTGACAGTATTTTTCTGGAAAGAGCGGTAGTTGGTGAGAGACTTCGCGTTGCAATGGGGATGTCACTGAGAAAGGTTACAGAGCATGCGCCAATCTCTAAAGGTGTGAAAGCCAGCGTTATTGAGGAAAAGTATTATGAACCACCGCTTATCAATGTAATCAAGTTTGCCTGTAATTCCTGCCCTGAGAAAAGGGTAATGATCACAGAGGGCTGTCAGGGCTGTCTGGAGCATCCCTGTGTGGAGGTCTGTCCAAAGAAAGCAGTACATATGGAAGGCGGCAGATCACATATTGATGAAGATGCTTGCATCAAATGCGGAAAGTGTCTGGAAGCCTGTCCGTATAATGCAATCATCAAACAGGAACGTCCATGTTCAAAGGCATGCGGTATGAATGCTATTGGCTCTGATGAATATGGAAGAGCAGAGATTGATCAGGATAAATGTGTATCCTGCGGACAATGTCTGGTAAGTTGTCCGTTCAGTGCTATTGTAGACAAAGGACAGATTTTCCAGACTATTATGGCATTAAAAAGTGAAACACCGGTGTATGCAATCGTGGCGCCTGCCATTGCAGGCCAGTTTCCGGGTATGGAGAATAATAAGATACGGGGAGCATTTCAGGCACTTGGCTTTACAGATGTAAGAGAGGTTGCCGTCGGTGCAGATCTGTGCACAGTGGAGGAGGCAAAGGACTTTTTGGAAGAAGTTCCTGAGAAACTTCCTTTCATGGCTACATCCTGTTGTCCGTCCTGGTCTATGATGGCTAAGAAATTATTCCCGGAACAGGCGAAATGTATCTCTATGGCACTGACACCTATGGTTCTCACTGCAAGGCTGATCAAGCAGAAGGAACCAGATTGTAAGATCGTTTTCGTAGGTCCCTGTGCAGCCAAGAAGCTGGAAGCCAGCCGTAAGAGTATCCGCAGCTATGTGGATTTTGTGCTGACCTTCGAGGAAGTAGCAGGAATGTTTGATGCCAAAGGCGTGGACTGGAAAGATATTCCGGAAGGAGAACCACTGTTTCGTGCCAGTGCTGACGGAAGAGGTTTCGCAGTCAGCGGTGGTGTGGCAGAAGCGGTTGTCCATGCAGTGAAGAGTATTGATCCTGATCGGGAAGTAAAGGTAATGAATGCAGAAGGTCTGCAGAACTGTAGGAAGATGCTCCAGATGGCCAAGATTGGTAAATATAATGGATATCTGCTGGAAGGAATGGCATGTCCGGGCGGCTGTGTAGCAGGTGCCGGTACTATCCAGACAGTTAAAAAAGCAGTAGCGGCTCTTGAAAAAATGAAGAAAGAGGCTTTGTTTACAGATGCCTATGACTCCAAATACAGAGCAAGACTGGAAAGTCTGGAGAAATTTGATGTGGAGTGAGATTCTGACTGAATCAGTGAAATCCTATATGGATTGCAAGTGTTTGAATGCAATCAGTATATAGCAGACTAAAAATGAATAATCGTCAGAAAAACTGTCAGGCTGAGTGATAAGTTTAACTGAATAGGGTAAGTCCCCTGCGGAGGTTGCGAAAAGCAATAAGCAGGGGACTTTTGTCATCTGTACAAGGTTGACTTAAGTCAAAAAAAGTTTCATATAGGTCATGAAATAATTAACAGTATGTTGACTGAGATTTTATAGAATAACAAATTAAGTCAAGCGAACAGGCAAAAATATTTGACTGGAAATTTATAAATAGCAAATTAGGTCAAGAAATTAGTGAGGATTGTATGACTTGAAAATTAAAATCTATTGATTAAGTCAAAACACCAGTTAATAATTGTTGATTTATATTTCTGTTTTTTCAATTTAAGTCATCAGAGACAGATTTATTCTGTTTCCGTAACTTTGATTTTTTTCTGGAAATCTCTGGTATAGTGAATCTCATAATCAGAAGTTACGAAAAATGCCTGTACATCGTCCAGAGACTCGGCCAGTTTCATGCCATCCTCCAGACCAAGAGCAAAGCAGGTCGTGCTCAGCGCATCCCCATCCACAGACTGATCGGAAATAATGGTAACTGCAATCAGCCCGTTATCATAAGGATAGCCAGTTTTAGGATTGAGCAGGTGATGATACAAAGTGCCATCCTGTTCAAAGCATCTCTCATAAATTCCTGAGGAAACCACTGACTTATCCCTGATGTCCATAACAGCAATAGTTTCGCTTCGGTCTGCAAATGGTTTCTGGATCCCGATCTTAAAAGCAGAATTGTCTGTTTTTTTGCCAATACAGAGAACATTTCCGCCAAGATTGATGATCGCACTTTTTACATCCTGAGAAACCAGATAATCCTTCAGGCGGTCTGCGATATAACCCTTGGCAATGGCACCGAGTTCGATTGCAGTATCGTCTGTCTTTAATGTAATCTCATTTTTATCTGTATCAACAGAGATATTGTGATAATTACATTTGGGCAGTGCTGCCTGGATCAGACTGTCCTTGGGTACTTTTGGATTTTCAGCAGTAAAATCCCACAGAGAAGTCAGCGGTTCAATAGCAATATCAAATGCACCCTCAGATAATACAGAATAATCAAGTCCCTTAGAAACCAGCTCCGCCAGAGAAGCCGACACCTGATAAGTATCCTCTGTTCCCTTCACAGGTGTAAGTTCCCGATGGTTTAACTGATATAATTCACTGTCATCTGCGGTGCGGCTGAATATTTTCTCATACTTGTCACAAAGATTCATGCATTCTGTAAGCAGCTCTCTGTCCTGAGAATCATAGATAGTGACCGTAACTGCAGTATTCAGTTTGATCGCAGTGGCAGAGATGGGATCCTGGGAACCGGCATCCGTATTTTTGACATTTTCCGTTTTTGCCGAACATCCGGAAAAAACAGCCGGACATAATATAAGAGATGCTGCGAGCATTGAAAAAGTACAGCGTGTTATTAATTTTTTTGCAGATATATGATATAATATCATAAATGTAACCTCATAGTTATTTTATGGAATTGCTATAAGCAATAGTTCAGGGAAGAAATATCTTTTGATCCCAACACCATAGTATATCAGAAACAGCAAACTTTGCACAGGTACAAAGGCAACATAAAAAATCCAAAAGGAGATACCGGATAGAAATGAAATATGCCGGAAACAAAGAGAGGAGTAAATAATGTCCGATGCAGTAAACTGCGAATATTGTGTAAACTACAGTTATGATGACGACTATGAATGCTACACCTGTGAAATAAATCTTGACGAAGATGAAATGGTGAAGTTCATCACCGGAAACTTCAATCAGTGTCCATACTTCAAGATGGGTGACGAATACCGCATTGTACGTAAGCAGATGTAGAATTTATAAAAAGTAACAAATATTCAACTAAGCGAGGAATTAAGATAATGGAAAACGTTTATATTATGAATCATCCGCTGATCCAGCATAAAATATCCATGCTGAGAAACAAAAACACAGGAACAAATGAATTTCGTAAATTAGTAGAAGAGATTGGAATCCTCATGGGATACGAAGCTCTCCGGGATCTTCCTGTAGAAAATGTAGAAGTAGAAACCCCTATTGAAACCTGCATGACACCAATGATCTCAGGAAAGAAGCTGGCGGTTATCCCTGTGCTCCGCGCAGGCCTTGGAATGGTAAACAGTATTCTCACACTTGTGCCATCTGCAAAAGTAGGCCATGTAGGACTCTATCGTGATCCTGTAACCCATGAACCACACGAATACTACTGCAAACTCCCGGAAGCAATTGATGAACGAATTTCAGTGATCGTAGATCCAATGCTCGCAACCGGTGGCTCCGCAGAAGCAGCCGTTGACTTTGTCAAAAAACAGGGCGGAAAAAACATTAAATTCATGTGCATCATCGCAGCCCCTGAAGGACTCAAACGTCTCCACGAAGCACATCCGGATGTTCAGATTTACTGTGGACATCTTGATCGTGAATTAAACGATCACGCCTACATCTGCCCAGGCCTTGGAGATGCCGGAGACCGTATATTCGGAACAATGTAAGAACAACGTGATTTGTTACATCTCATACCTATACTGCGCATATGAAGAAATCACCCTGCATCAATATAGCAGAAATTTATTTTAGATATACTGATAATTTTCCAACTACCAGCGTAAGCAGGATTCTTTTTTGTGGTGAATCTTGTAGGGAGTGTAGCAACTCTTAGGCCTGCGGAATCTGCGTTATGAAAAAAGAAGGCAACTGTCTGAGCCGCAGGCGAGTTTTGCCTTCTTTTTTCATGCACTTAGCAGATTTTGCAGGCCTTAGAGTTCCTGCTCCCGAAACTGAACCCCAAAAGAGAATCCTGCTTACGCGTCCCTTAATGAAAAAATCAACAAAAAACCGAAAAAACCTCTTGACAACCCAAATCTCATATGCTATCTTATATCAGAACGCTGCCGAAGACAGTAGGTGCCGCAAGGCATAAGTTGTAAACGCCTACCGAGGACTAAGTATTCTTTATATTTTTATGTAAGATTACGCAAGCCCTACTGCCAGACAGTAAGGCTTTTTATTTACTCATTTGCAGCGGTATACAAAATCTATAAGGAGGTGTACCATTTCATGGCAAAAGTAGAACTTAAACAACCAATCGTAGACGAAATTATCAACAACGTGAAAGATGCAGAATCTGTAGTACTTGTTAACTACAGCGGTCTTACAGTTGAACAGGATACTGCTTTACGTAAGGAATTAAGAGAAGCTGGTGTTGTATACAAAGTATACAAAAACACAATGATGCATCGTGCATTCGAAGGTACTCAGTGCGAAGAACTTATCCAGCACTTACATGGAACAAACGCTATAGCAATCTCTGCTACAGACGCAACTGCTCCTGCAAGAATCCTTGATAAATTCGCAAAGAAAGCACCGGCTTTAGAATTAGTTGCAGGTATCGTTGAAGGAAACTACAACGATCAGGCAGGTATTCAGGCACTGGCTGGAATCCCGTCCAGAGAAGAACTTCTCGGCAAACTGCTTGGAAGCATCCAGTCTCCGATTACAAACTTCGCTCGTGTGCTTAATCAGATCGCTGAGAAAAACGGCTCTGAAGCAGCAGCTGAATAATTTTTAATGCCAGAGGCATAAAACGAATCTAGTAACTATTCGAAAATCACCATCCACGAGGATGCTGAAGAGTTACCGAATTAAATAATATTATATGGAGGGAATTTAAAATGGCAAAATTAACAACAGAAGAATTTATTGCAGCAATCAAAGAATTATCTGTATTAGAATTAAACGACTTAGTAAAAGCTTGTGAAGAAGAGTTTGGTGTATCCGCAGCAGCAGGTGTTGTAGTAGCAGCAGCTGGAGCAGCAGAAGCAGCAGAAGAGAAAGATGAGTTCGATGTAGAACTTGCAGAAGTTGGACCAAACAAAGTTAAAGTTATCAAAGTTGTTCGTGAAGTAACTGGCTTAGGTCTTAAAGAAGCTAAAGAAATGGTTGACGGAGCTCCTAAGGTTGTTAAAGAAGGCGCATCCAAAGCAGAAGCTGAAGATATCAAAACAAAACTTGAAGCTGAAGGTGCTAAGGTTAACCTTAAATAATTATCTTCCTATTATATATAGAAGATTTGCAAGCAGGAATGCCATTGGTATTCCTGCTTTTTTTACAGAGCCGGAGGATTACAAACTATGATGAAAAGAAATACGGCAGCCATATTTGGTATCATCATTGCAGCCCAGCTTTGCCTGACTCCATACGCAGGTGCAAAAGTACAGGCGGCTGAACTGGAAGAAGGACAGATGTTTGAAGATTCATCAGAAGATACAGAGACTTTTGAAGGTGCGTCAATACCGGATACGCAGTCGGCAGAGAAACCTGAAGAGAATGAATTTGGGGATGACGACGGTTTCAGTGATGGAGACGTTGAAACTTTTTCGGCGGAGGATGCGGATCAGTCCTGCGAAAATATGCAGGAACTTGTGCTGAATGTGCAGGATGGAGAGGATATTACTGTAAAGTTAAATACACTGCTGGCACAGGCCAGGGACAGGGCAACGGATGAAAAGCAGTGTAAAGTTATCGTGCCGCCCGGAAATTACACACTTACGGGAACTTTGCATATGTACAGCAATATCTGTTTATATGCAGAGGGCGCCACAATAACAAAGACTTCACCGAGAAAAGAAATCCTGCTTCGTCTTGGCGATACACAGAAATCGGCAGGCGGATACGAGGGATACCGTAATATAACTATCGATGGCGGAACCTGGGATTCAAACTATGAATGTGTGGAAGACAAGGAAGGACCTGGAGGGTTTGTAGGTTTTAGAATCGGTCATGCTACGAATGTTGTAGTGAAGAATGTTACATTTCTTAATAACCTTAAATCGCATTTTCTGGAACTTGCAGGAGTGAAGAATGCGGAAGTTACCGGATGTACGTTCAGGGGCTACTGGAAAGAGTTTACAGGCGGCGGACAGGAATGTATCCAGCTGGATGCCTGTATGCCGAGAATTTTCCCGGGATATCTTCCATATGACGGAAGTGTCTGTGAGAACATTGTGATAAAGGATAATACCTTTGAAGATGTATTTGCCGGCATTGGGAGCCACAGCATGATGTTTGATAAACCGTATAAAAATATCACGATCAGTAACAACCGGTTTAATAATCTGAAAAAGAGAGCAATATGGTGCCTGAATTATCAGGATACGGTTGTGACGGGAAATACCATGACAAATGTGGGCGGTGGTGTTTATGTGCGTTCTGTTTATACCAGAAATGCACATACTGTCAGCGGTCAGGAAGTATCTCCGGAGGGAAATCAGTACGCAGAGAATATTCTGATCGCTGATAATCAGATCACAGTTCTGGAACCAACCGTAATAGATGGCAAACAATGGAATGGATATGGAATCTGGATCACAGGCGAGGTATCTCTGGGCTCAGCAGGAGAAACTATTCCTTCTGAAGATGATGATCCTGAGAATACAGCAAATCCGACGACCAATGGAATTCCGGCGGGAAGATATATTATTCGCGGAGTTACAGCCAGAAATAATACGATCAGCGGAAATTGCGACGGAATTAAATTTTCCCTTGCAGAAGACTGTTCATGCAGGGGGAACACAGTCAGACTTTCTGATAGTCATACCTACAACAATATGGGGATCAGTGTTGCCAAGGGAAGCAATATCAGAGTTTCCTATAACAATCTTTCCGGCGGAAACGGATATGGGATTTATGCAGTCGGAACAGAGGCTTCACAGAAAATCTGCCGGATTTACGGAAATACAGTCTCCGGATTTATGAAAGATGGGATTCTGGCTTCAGGGCTTGCAGCAGGAAGCCGTATTGAACACAACAGAGTCAGTACCAGTGCGGCAAATGGCATACTTGTAAAATGTATTGATAAGAGTGTGGTTGATGGCAATTACAGTTTTAAAAATAAGGCAAGAGGAATTCTTCTGCAGAGATGTGAGTCAGCAATGGTAGCGGATAATTTTGTTTCTGAAAATGCGATCAATGGAATTGAACTCAATATAAGAAGCAATCATTCTTCTGTGCAGGGAAATGTCTGTGGTTCCAATAAAAAATCAGGTCTGCGAATTGCCGGATCAAAGGGGATTTCGGCAGACGGAAATTCCTTCCGCAGCAACAGAGGATATGCGGCGGAATTTATCCGTTCTCATATCAGCAGTTATAAAGGCAATCGTTTTGAAGAAAATGGATATTCAAATCGTATCCACGTAAGAAACAGTAAAATCCCGAAGAAATAGCGTTACTGTTCGCTCCGTTCACAGTAACGAAATAGCGACTGTTGCAATTATTTGAAAAAATTAAAAAAATATCAAAAAAGTGATTGACAGGCGCAACTTGCTGTGCTATAGTGAAGAATGCTATATTATGGCAAGATGTGCCTTTATGTCTTTTGGCAAAAAGGGTCAAGTTATAATAAATTTAAAGAAAAAACAGGGGTGAAACGTCAATGGAAAAAAACAGAATTCGTTCTGTAAAAACTGGAAAAAGCATGCGTATGAGCTACCAGAGACAAGAAGAAGTCCTGGAAATGCCAAACCTGATCGAAGTCCAGAGAGATTCTTATAAATGGTTTCTTGATGAAGGACTTAGGGAAGTCTTTGATGATATTTCTCCGATCGCGGACTACAGCGGAAAGCTCAGCCTGGAATTCATCGACTTTACATTTGACGAGAAGGATGCGAAATATACTATCGAACAGTGTAAAGAACGTGACGCAACTTACGCCGCACCTTTGAAGGTTCGAGTGAGACTGATTAACAAAGAAACAGAGGAAATCAACGAACACGAGATTTTCATGGGAGATTTACCGATCATGACTGTTACAGGTACCTTTGTCATCAATGGTGCAGAGCGAGTAATTGTCAGCCAGTTAGTACGTTCCCCTGGAATCTATTACGCAATCGCGCATGATAAACTTGGTAAGAGACTGTTCTCCAGTACTGTTATCCCGAACAGAGGTGCATGGCTGGAATATGAGACAGACTCTAATGATGTTTTCTATGTACGTGTTGACAGAACAAGAAAGGTTCCGATCACTGTTCTGATCCGAGCACTTGGTGTAGGAAGCAATGCAGAGATTATTGATCTCTTCGGTGAAGAGCCAAAGATCCTTGCAAGTTTTACAAAGGATACATCCACCAATTATCAGGAAGGTCTTCTTGAATTATACAAGAAAATCCGTCCGGGTGAGCCGCTTGCAGTTGAGAGTGCGGAGAGCCTTATCAATGCAATGTTCTTTGATCCGAGAAGATATGACCTTGCGAAAGTTGGACGTTATAAATTTAACAAGAAGCTCCACCTCAACAGAAGAATCGTTGGTCACAGACTGGCTGAGGATGTTGTTGATGCTTCTACAGGCGAAATCCTGGCAGAAGAAGGAACTGTTGTGACAAAAGAAATGGCAAATACCATCCAGAACAGCGCTGTTCCATATGTATGGATCCTTGGCGAGGAAGACCGCAGAATTAAGGTTCTCTCTAACTTAATGGTTGATATCCGCCACTATCTTCCGGAAATTGAAGATCCTAAGAGCATAGGTATTACAGAATTAGTATACTACCCTGTTCTTGAAAACATTCTGGAAGAAAATGACACATTAGAAGACAGAATCGCAGCGATCCACAGAGATATCCATGATCTGATTCCGAAGCATATCACAAAAGAAGACATCTTTGCTTCTATTAACTACAATATGCATCTGGAATATGGCCTTGGTAATGCCGATGATATCGACCACTTGGGCAACCGTCGTATCCGTGCGGTAGGTGAGCTGCTTCAGAACCAGTACAGAATCGGTCTTTCCAGACTGGAACGTGTGGTTCGTGAGAGAATGACAACTCAGGATACAGAGAATATTTCTCCACAGTCCCTGATCAATATCAAACCTGTAACTGCAGCAGTGAAAGAGTTCTTCGGTTCTTCCCAGCTGTCACAGTTCATGGATCAGAACAACCCTCTTGGTGAGCTGACCCATAAGAGACGTCTTTCCGCCCTGGGACCTGGCGGTCTGTCACGAGACAGAGCCGGATTCGAGGTTCGAGATGTCCATTACTCCCATTACGGAAGAATGTGCCCTGTTGAGACCCCTGAAGGTCCTAACATCGGTCTGATCAACTCCCTTGCATCTTATGCAAGAATCAATCAGTACGGATTTATCGAGGCACCTTACCGTAAGATCGACAAAACAGATCCTAAGAATCCTCGTGTAACAGATGAGGTTGTATATATGACCGCTGATGAAGAGGATAATTACCATGTAGCACAGGCCAACGAGCCTCTGGACGAAGAAGGACATTTCGTTCATAAGAATGTATCCGGTCGTTTCCGCGAAGAGACTCAGGAGTATGAGCGTCATATGTTTGATTACATGGATGTATCTCCTCGTATGGTATTCTCCGTCGCTACTGCCCTGATCCCGTTCCTGCAGAACGACGATGCCAACCGTGCGCTGATGGGATCAAACATGCAGCGTCAGGCTGTGCCGCTTCTGACAACAGAGGCTCCGGTAGTTGGTACTGGTATGGAAGTGAAGACAGCAGTTGACTCCGGTGTCTGCGTAGTTGCAAAGAAATCTGGTACTGTACTTCGTTCCACATCTACAGATATCAGCATTAAGAATGATGATGGTACAAAAGATGATTACCATCTGACTAAATATCTGAGAAGTAACCAGAGTAACTGTTACAACCAGAAACCAATCGTATTCCAGGGTGAGCACGTAGAGGCAGGACAGGTTATCGCAGATGGTCCTTCCACAGCAAACGGAGAACTTGCTCTTGGTAAGAACCCGCTGATCGGATTCATGACATGGGAAGGTTATAACTACGAGGATGCGGTACTCCTCAGTGAAAGACTTGTTATGGACGATGTTTATACATCTGTTCATATTGAAGAATATGAATGCGAAGCCCGTGATACCAAACTGGGACCGGAAGAGATCACACGTGATGTTCCTGGCGTGGGCGACGATGCACTGAAAGATCTGGATGAGCGTGGTATTATCCGCATCGGTGCTGAAGTACGTGCCGGCGATATCCTTGTTGGTAAAGTTACTCCTAAGGGAGAGACAGAGCTTACGGCAGAAGAGAGACTTCTTCGTGCGATCTTTGGTGAGAAAGCACGTGAAGTACGTGATACTTCTCTGAAAGTACCTCACGGTGAATACGGTATTATCGTAGATGCCAAGGTATTTACAAGAGAGAACGGCGATGAGATGTCACCTGGTGTTAACCAGTCCGTACGTATCTACATCGCACAGAAGAGAAAGATTTCTATCGGTGATAAGATGGCCGGACGTCATGGTAACAAGGGTGTTGTTTCCCGTGTACTTCCTGTTGA
>ENA-OQHR01000672-OQHR01000672.1-human-gut-metagenome-genome-assembly--contig:-NODE-672-length-22517-cov-5.247727_pt1 | contig 22517 bp, 20 predicted proteins | sample MGYA00242566_ERZ504725 | MGnify/ENA primary metagenome ERZ504725 (study PRJEB26092, sample SAMD00036217) | human gut metagenome | host: Homo sapiens | study: EMG produced TPA metagenomics assembly of... | reverse complement strand
GGAAACCTGCCCCCATTGAAACGACATTGCGGCGGGGGGATATCGTGGCCAGCCCCATCCCCCGGGGGGGGCGCGGAAAAAAAAAAACCCCCCCCCGCCGCACCTTCCAGGCACTGCGCATTGCGGTAAACCATGAGCTGGACGCACTGGAAGAGGGGCTGGATACCATTTTTGAGCATCTCGCACCGGGTGGAAGACTTTGCGTGATCACCTTCCACTCGCTGGAGGACAGGCTGGTCAAGAACAAGTTCCGCCGCTGGTCCACCGCCTGCACCTGCCCGCCGGAGTTCCCGGTGTGCGTCTGCGGCGGCAAGGCCAAGGCAAAGCTGATCACACGCAAACCCATTGAAGCCAACACGCAGGAGCTGGAAGAGAACCGGCGCAGCCGCTCGGCCCACCTGCGGGTTTTGGAAAAGATCTGAGGGCGGCACAGCCCCGGAGATGTGAGGAGGAGATCACCATGGGTCAGGCAGCATACGATATGACAGAGGTCCGGCGCAGAAGAGCGCCGCAGGCACAGCCCAAAGTCCCGCTGCGGGTAGAAAAGGGCGGCAAAAAGCGGCTGAACCCCGCGCGGGCCGCCATGCAGCACGCGCTGCAGCTGGTGGGCGCGGCTTTGCTGGTGGGCTTTGCGGTGAGCCTGCTGTGGAGCGAGGCACAGCTGGTGGAGCTGAACTCTCAGATCCAGAGCGCCAAGGCAGAGCTTGTGAGCGAGCAGAGCCAGTATACATACTACAACAGTGCCCTGAACAGCCGCACCAACATCACAAGTGTTGAGGAGACCGCCACCCGCCTGGGGCTGATGAAGATCGACCAGAGCCAGATCACCTACATCCGGCTGGATGAGGGCAGCGTTCTGGTGCGCAAGGCATCCGCTGTGCGGCAGTGGTCGGATCTGCTCCACGATGGGGCAATGACCATTCTTGCCTCTGTCAGAACGGCAAAATAAACCAAACAACGAAAAGCGTGCGGCAGCGCACGCTTTTTCGGTTTTCTTCGGGAGTACGCAATGCAAACACCATCCTCCAATCCCAAAAAGAACAGTGCCCGCCGCCGCAGTGCGGACCCGCACGCACGGCTCAGTGCCCGGCTGCGCCATATCAGCTTTGGTGCCGCCGTGCTTCTTGTGGTGGCCGCCGCGCTGACCGTGATCTACAGCCTGTACAAGATCCAGATCCGCGACGGTGCCACCTACCGCCAGTATGCCGCCGAGCAGCAGCTGCTGGACAGCACCATTCAGGCCACCCGCGGTGAGATCTACGACACCAGCGGCATCACGCTGGCCTCCACCAGCGTGGTCTGGACCATCTGGGCCGACCCCTCTTACAGCACGGCCCTGTATACCACCACCACCGATCAGGACACCAAGGCGGAGATCCGCACCATCGATGAAGCCGCCATGAAGGAGGTCTGCACCCAGATCACCCTGCGCCTGCTTTCGGGCGACGGCGAGAGTCTGGACAGCGTGGATACCGCTTCGGCAGAGTACCAGACCCAGTATCAGGCGGTCTGCGATGCCCTCTCCCAAAACGAAAGCTCCTATCAGGTGCTGGCCACCAAGGTCAACAACGCCATCAAGCTCTCCATTGAGGAATACGTCAAGACCTACAACAAGGCCCACAGCAAGAGCGGAAAATCCGCCGGTGCGCTGGAAAAGATCCTGGCCAAGCTGGGCCTGGGCCAGCAGGAGAGCGACGACGGTACCCCCACTGTCCGCAAGGGACGGGTGTCGGTGTCGGCCTCCAAGGGCTTCCAGCGGGATTACCCCTATGGCCGCTTTGCCGCCGCCGTGCTGGGCTTCTGCAATGCGGATGGTCAGGGCGTGTACGGTCTGGAAAACTCCTATGAGTCCACGCTGGCCGGTGTGAATGGCCGCACCATCACCCTGCGCAACGCCTACGGCAACGCCATTGCCGATGAAAACGCCACCACCTACGCCGCCAAGGACGGTTCCAATCTGGTGCTCTCGCTGGATGTGAACATTCAGGAGGTGGTGGAGCGCTACCTGAACGAGGCCGTGGCGGCCAACACCGTTGAGAACCGCGGCTGCGCCATTGTGATGAACGTCAAGACCGGTGCCATCCTTGCCATGGCCTCCAAGCCGGACTTTGACCCCAATGACCCGCAGGATTTCAGCGCCAATCTGGCCTACCTGACGGAGCAGGTGCAGGCCGAGCCGGAGCTGTACACCATCTACAAAAAAGACGAGAACGGCAACTACCTGCGGGACGAGAACGGCCAGAAGATCGCGGATGAGGAAGCCGACTACACCGGCACCTACCGGGATATCCAGTGGAAGAACAAGACCATCACCGAGCTGTACTACCCCGGAAGCGTGTTCAAGGTCATCACCGCCGCCATGGGTGTGGACAGCGGCAAGGCGACCTATTACACCACCCTGAACTGCTCCGGTGCTTACAGCGTGGCAAAGCAGACCTACCACTGCGCCGGCAGAAAGTCGCACGGGGCCCAGAATCTGGCCGAGGCCCTGCGCAACAGCTGCAACATCTACTTTGTCCAGCTGGGCCAGCGTGTGGGCTCCAGCCTGTTCTATGATTATTTTGATGCCTTTGGCTTTACCGAGCGCACCGGTGTGGACCTGCCCAATGAGACCAGCTTCATGCAGTATTACAGCAAGAGCCGTCTGGGCGAGGTGGAGCTGGCCTCCTCCGCCTTTGGTCAGGCCATGGCCGTGACCCCGCTGCAGGTGTGCACCGCCATCTCGGCGGCAGTCAACGGCGGCTATCTGGTCACCCCCCATCTGGTGGATAAGATCACGGACCAGAACGGCAATGTGGTGCAGGAGATCGGCACCAACATCCGCCGTCAGGTCATCAGCGAGAGCGCCAGCGAGACCATCCGCCAGATCATGGAGTTTGAGGTGGGCGACGGCACCCAGGGCGGCGGCGGCAACGCCTACGTTGCAGGCTACCGCATCGGCGGCAAATCCGGCACCTCCGAGCAGCTGAACATGGACCGCCGCGCCGATGGCGACTACAAGAAGGTGGCATCCTTTGCAGCTGTCCTGCCCGCCAACGACCCGGAGATCCTGGTCTATGTCATGCTGGACGACCCCAACAATGCCCGCACCGACTATTCCTCCATTCTGGCGGCTCCGGTGGTGGGCAACATCATCAGCGAGATCGCGCCCTATCTGGGCATCGCTACCGACGGCGTGGACCGCAGCGGCACCACCGTCAAGGTGCCCAACCTGACGGGCAAGGAGTGGAGCAACGCGCAGGTGCAGCTGAACATCAAGGGCTTGAAGCATCACCTGGCCGAGAGCGAATCCGACCAGACCGCCGCCCTTGTCACCTACCAGTACCCCCGCGCGGGGGCAGAGGTGCCCTACGGCACCACCGTTTATCTGTATACCGATACCTATGAGGGCAAACACGCCGAGGTGCCGGACGTGACCGGCAAGAGCGCGGACTTTGCCCGGCAGATGCTGAACGCCGCAGGGCTCAACTGCACAGTCGAAGGCTCCGGCACGGTCCAGAGCCAGAGCGAGGCACCCGGCTCCAGCGTCCAGCGGGGAACCATCGTACATCTGATCTGTGGATAAAGGGGAATGAGAGTATGGAAGCAATTGCAGCAAACATCCTGTTGGAGGGCCTGGCGGTCAACGCGCTGGCCCAGTGCGAGACCCCGGTCACGCTGGTGACCACCGACAGCCGCGAGGTCTGCCCCGGGTGCATCTTTGTGGCGTTCCCGGGCGAAAAATTCGACGGCCATGATTTTGCCGCCAAGGCGCTGGAAAACGGTGCGCTCTGCGTGGTGCTGAACCACCCCGTGGAAGGCGTGCCGGAGGAGAAGAGCGTGATCTGCCCGGACAGCTACCACGCCATGATGGTGCTGGGTGCCAATTATCGCAGCCAGTTCCACCCCAAAGTGGTGGGCGTGACCGGCAGCGTGGGCAAGACCACCACCAAGCAGATGACCTACGCCGCCATTGCAGGCTTTGGCAGTACCATCAAGACCGAGGGCAACCAGAACAATGAGCTGGGCCTGCCCCGCACCATGTTCCGCATCGGCAAAGAGACCCAGTACGCCGTGGTGGAGATGGGAATGAGCCACGCCGGGGAGATCGAGCGCCTGAGCAAGTGCGCCCGCCCGGATGTGGGCATCATCACCTGCATCGGGGTGTCCCACATCGGCAATCTGGGCAGTCAGGAGAACATCTGCAAGGCAAAGCTGGAGATCTGCGCCGGTCTGCCGGAGGGTGCTCCGCTGGTGCTGAACGGGGACGACCCCTTCCTGCGCAAGGCAGTCCTGCCCGACCATGTCCGCCCGGTCTGGTTCAGCCTGGGCGATGAGAACGCTGATGTCTGTGCCCTGTCCATCCAGCAGGATGAAAAGGGCATGAGCTTTGTGCTGGAGGATCACGAGGAGGGGACTTTCCTCGTAAAGATCCCCGCCATGGGCCGGCATAATGTGGCCAACGCACTGGCTGCCTACTGCGCCGCCACCCGTCTGGGGCTGAATGCCCGCCGGGTCATTGCCGGTCTGGCCGACTTTGAGCAGACCGGGATGCGCCAGAAGGTGGTGCACGTCAGAGGCGTGGATGTCATTGAGGATTGCTACAACGCCAACCCCGACAGCATGAAGGCCGCGCTGGCCATGTTCAGGGAGTATCCCTGCAAGCGCCGCTTTGCCCTGCTGGGCGATATGCTGGAGCTGGGCGATATCAGCCGCGCTGCCCACGAGGAGGTGGGCCGTCAGGCCGTGGAAAACAAGGTGGACTACCTCGTCACCTATGGCGAGCAGGCCAGGCGCATTGCCGTGGTGGCTGCTGCCAAGGGGCTGCCCACCCTCCATGCCGACACCTACGCTCAGGCCGCCGAGACCCTGCTGAACAAAATGCAGCCCGGCGATGCCCTGCTGGTTAAGGCCAGCCGCGGCATGGCACTGGAAAAAGTGCTGGAGATCTTTTACAAGGAGTAACATCGAGCTATGATTCGTTTCGCCTTGATCGCCGCCTCAACGCTGGGGTTCTTCCTCACGGCGGCGCTCGGAAATCTGATGGTGCCGCTGCTGCGGGCGTTCCAGGGACGCTGGGATGAGCCCAAGGCCCGGCAGGCACCCGGGCAGGAAGCGCCGGATGCCGAGCCGGAGCGCCCGCCGCAGGCCCCCACCATGGGCGGGCTCTGCCTGATGGTGGGGGTGCTGGCTGCTGTGGGCGTGGGCTGGACAGCTGCCTGTGTGGCTCAGCCTGAGCTGCTGGGGGCCGAGAGTTTGCTCTCGGTCCGGCTGCTCACAGCGCTGCTGGGAGCTCTGCTCTTTGGCGGTGTGGGCCTGCTGGAGGATCTGGCCCGCATCCGCAGCCGTTCCGTGCTGGGCCTGCGGCGGCACACCCGCCTTGGGCTGGAAGCCGCTGCCGGTGCCGTGGTGCTGGTGCTGCTGGGAGCCAGAGGCTGCCTTGCAGCCGGGATCACCCTGCCGGGCGTGGGCTATGTCGATCTGGGCATTGCCGCCCCGCTGCTGTGGGAAGGGCTGCTGGTCGCACTGGCCGAGTGTGCCCGCATTGCCGATGGCATGGACGGCATCGTCTGCGGCACGTCCTTTGCGGCCATGCTGGGCCTGATGGGGGTGATGACCCTGCTGGGCTGGTTCCCGCTGGGCGTTCTGCCCGCCGCGCTGGCCGGTTCCCTGATGGCATTCCTGCTCTGGAACTTCCCGCCCGCAAAGCTGCGGCTGGGCAGCGTGGGAAGCCTGTTTCTGGCCGGGATGCTGGGGTGCGTGCCCCTGTGCATCGGCTGGCCTGACCTCACCCTGCCGCTGGCCCTGCCCTTCTGGCTGGAGGGCGGCATGGTGGCCCTGCAGATCCTGATCTGCAAGGCCAGCCGGGGCCGCAGGCAGCTGTTCCGCTCGGCACCGCTCCACCGCTGGCTGGAGCTGCGGGGCCAGAGCGCGGAACAGATCTTTTATACCTTTTGTGTCATTGCCATGCTGGGCGTGGCGCTGACCGTTCAGCTGGCAAAAATCAGTTAAGGAGGGGTGCAGTTTGGCAACACTCCGCAGAAAAAAAGCAGAGCCGTTTTCCGTCTTTCAGCGGGACCCCGGCCCCTGGCCGCCCATCCTGCTCAACTGGATGGCGACCCTGGCCATCATCATGGTGTTCGGGCTGGTCATGCTGTTCAGTGCAAGCTATACCACGGGCTATCTCCGCTTTGGGGACAGCTTCCATTACATCAAATCCCAGCTGCTCTGCACGGTGCTGGGCCTGGGCATGATGTTCCTGTTCTCCTATTTTGACCACCGCTTCCTGCGCAGAATGGTCAAGCTGGGCTATGTTGTCTGCCTGATCCTGCTGGTGCTGGTGCTGTTCAGCAGCCCCATCAACGGCTGCCGCCGGTGGATCAGCTTCGGCGGCCTGACCCTGCAGGCCTCCGAGGTGGCAAAGTTTGAGATGATCCTGCTCACGGCAGACATCGCTGCCAGGACCCCGCAGGTCAGATTCGGCGAGCTGCCCCTGCGCAAGTGGGTCTACCACAGCATCGTGGTGGAGCTCATCCGGCCCATCCTGTGGCTGGTGCCTGTCCTGATCCTGCTGGTGCTGGAGCCCCACATGTCGGGCATCCTGCTGACCACGGCCATCGTGGGCACCATCCTGCTGCTGGGCGGCAGCGGCGGCATCATTACCTGGGGCTGTGCCGGTGCCGCGCTGTTCCTGCTGGAGACTTTGCTGAAGCACGTGGACTCCATCGACTACCTGCAGAGCCGTCTGGACGGCTGGACGCAGGATCTTGACCGGATGACCAGCCAGACCAAGCAGAGCCTGTACGCCATCGGCTCAGGCGGTGCCACGGGGCTGGGGCTGGGCAACAGCATCGAAAAGCAGCTCTGGCTGCCGGAGAGCACCAACGACTTTATCTTCAGTGTCGTGTGCGAGGAACTGGGCTTCGTCGGCGCGGTGATCGTCATCGTGCTGTTCGTCCTCTTTCTGGTGCAGGGCTTCTGGATCGCCTTCCATGCCGAAAACCGGTTCTGCACGCTGGTGGGCATCGGCATCATGGCGCAGATCGCCTGGCAGGTGTTCTGCAACATCGCCGTTGTCACCAACACCCTGCCCAACACCGGCATTTCGCTGCCCTTCTTCTCCTCCGGCGGCACCAGCCTGATCCTGCTGCTGGCCGAGATGGGTGTTATGGTCAATATCGGACGCAACGGCGAACGGGCCCGCCTGGAACGGGAGGAAGCCCACGCCGAGCGGGAGCGCCAGCGCAAGGCAAAGACCATTGTGCTGGATACCGCGCGCAGAGCGCAGACAGAACAGTAAGGAGGAACCAAGATGCGTGTACTCATTGCAGCCGGCGGCACTGCCGGTCATATCAACCCGGCTCTGGCCATTGCGGGAGCCATCAAAAAGGCCGACCCCACCGCCGAGATCCATTTTGCGGGCCGGAAGGAGGGCATGGAGTACCGTCTGGTCACACAGGCGGGCTATCCCTTCCATCACATCGAGATCACCGGCTTTCAGCGGAAGCTGAGTCTGAACAATATCAAGCGGAATATCATTACCCTGTGGAATCTGGCACTCTCCGGCCCCAAGGCCAAAAAGATGATGAAGGACATCCAGCCCGACCTGGTCATTGGCTGCGGCGGCTATGTGTCCGGCCCGGTGGTGCGCTGCGCCGCCAGACAGGGCATCAAGACCGCCCTGCATGAGCAGAACGCCTTTCCCGGTGTGACCAACAAGCTGCTGGCCCCGGATGTGGACATCGTGTTTGCCGCCGTGCCCGCCGCCGTGGAAAAGCTGGGCGCACCCGAAAAGACCATCGTGGTGGGCAATCCCGTCCGGCCTGAGGTGTTCACCCAGGCGAAGAACCGGGAAGCCATCCGTGCCGAACTGGGCGCGGGTGACCGCACCGTGATCCTCTCCTTCGGCGGCAGTCTGGGTGCCCGCCGCGTGAACGAGGTGGTGGCCGACCTCTGCGCCTGGGAGCAGAAAAACCACAAGCCCGTCCTCCATCTCCATGCCACCGGCCAGTACGGCGTGCAGCTGTTTCAGGATCTGGAAAAGAAAAAGGGCTTTGCCCCCGGCGAGAGCCTTGTAGTGAAGGAATACATCAACAATATGCCCGAGCTGCTGGCCGCAGCGGACCTTGTCATCAGCCGCGCCGGTGCCCTGACACTGGCCGAGCTGGAGGCTGTGGGCCGTGCCGCTGTGCTTATCCCCAGCCCCAACGTGGCCGAGAACCACCAGTATTACAACGCCATGGAGCTGCAGAAGGCCGGTGCCGCTGTGGTCATTGAGGAAAAAGACCTGACCGGCGAAAAGCTGGTGCAGACCGTTGCCGGGATGCTGGCCCAGCCCGGCAAGCTGGCTGAGATGGGCCGTAATGCCCGGAGCCTGTCGGTGGACGACAGCCTGGACCGCATTGCGGATGCCCTGCTCAAGCTGGTCAAGACCCCGTAACGGAAGGAAAAAACAGAGGAAAGGAGGTGCAGCCGGATGCCGCAGAATGACCGGAACAGCCGGAACCGCAAGCGCCGCCGGGCCTACGATCAGGCCCGGGATGACCGGCACGGCGGGCAGAGCACCCAGCGCCGCAGCAGCGCGGGTGCAGGCAGTGACCTGGGGTACAGCGGGTACGCAGGATATTCCTCCGGCGGCCACCCCATCACGAACCCCAATTATGACCCCGATGCGCCCCGCCCCAGCCGGTATACGGAGCGCACGGTGAACTACGGCTCCTACCCGGATAACAGCATCACCTTTCCCACCGGCGGGCGGAGCAGCCAGAGCGGCGCACAGCGCCCCCGCAGCGGGCAGAACGGCCAGCGGCGCACCTCCGGGGGCAATCAGCGGAACCGCCGCCCGTCTGGCGGCCAGAACCGGAACGCCCAGCGCCGCCCGCAGAACGCCCAGAATCGCAGCGGCCAGCGGATGCGGCCGGTGCAGGGGCAGAACGCCCGGCGTGACCCCGTCCGGCGGGAGGGCAGGAAAAAGCGGAAGCTGACCCGGGCCGCCATCCGGCGGCGCAGGCTCATGCGGCGGCTCACGGCCCTTGTCATGCTGCTCTGTGTCATCGGCGCGGGGGTCTACCTCACCGTGACGATGCTGTTCAAGATCAGCTCCATTCAGGTGCAGACAGCGGACGGTGTGGTGCAGGAGGCCGGCGGCTATACCAGCGACCAGATCCTGCAGGCGCTGGATGTCCATCCGGAAGAGAATATCTTCAGTTTTGACCCCGGCAGCAAGGCCGCCGCGCTGGAAAAAGTGTTCCCCATGCTGGAGGATATCCGGGTGGAGCGGGATTACCCCGGCACCGTGGTGGTGCGGGTGACAGAGGCCCGGCCTGCCTGGGCCATGCAGACCTCCTCCGGCTGGCTGACCCTCTCGGGCGGCCTGAAGATCCTGGAGAAGGATTCTGCCCAGCCTGCCGGTCTGCCCACCCTGTACGGCGGCGAACCGGTCTCTGCCGAGCCCGGCGAACAGCTGACCTTTGCGGCAGAGCCCAAGGCCGACAGCACCCCGGACAGCGTCCCGGACAGCGCCGCCGACAGCAGCGCCTCCGGCACTGTTGAGGAGGAGGCAGACCAGCGGCTGGAAAGCCTGAACACCCTGCTGGCCGCGCTGGATGCCGCAGGCATGAGCGCCGACGTGACCCGCATCGAGTTTGCGGATGTGGACGAGATGGCCTTCCTCTATCAGGACCGCATCAGCGTCTGGCTGGGCACCCTGAACGAGCTGGAATATAAGCTCAAGTTGGCAAAGCACGTCCTGCTGAATGAGGACGGCAAGGGCTGTGCCGCGACCGACACCGGAAAGTTGGACTTCACCCATATCAGCATGTCCAGCACCCGCAAGTTCACCTTTGCACAGGGTGAGCCGGAGCTGCCCTCCGGCTACATCGTGCCTGAACCGGTGGAGGAAACGCCCGCCGAAGCGGGTGTGACCGGTGAAACGGCAGACGGCACCGCCCCGGCAGAGGGCGATGCCGCCGCAGATGCTGCGGCTGAAACACCAACGGATGCCGCCGCAGCCCCGGCAGGACCCGAAGCCGGACAGACTGTACAGCCGACCCCCGCCGAAGGAACGACCCCGGCGGCGGGCGATGCAGACCCAACCCAAACGACCCAATAAGGAGCGTGTAATGTTATGAAGCTGGAACAATTACTGGAAGGCGTGCCCTTTACGCTGGTGCAGGGCAGCCTGGATACCGAAGTGCAGGACATCATCTACGACAGCCGGAAGGCGGCCCCGGGCCTTGCCTTTGTCTGCATCGTGGGCACCCAGCGTGACAGCCACGAGTTTGCCGCGGACTGCGCCGCCAAGGGCGTGAGCGTGCTGGTCATCCAGCATGACATCGACCTTTCTGCCATGCCCGGTGTGACCGTGGTCAAGGTGGAGAGCAGCCGCTATGCCATGGCGCTGATGAGCGGCAACCTCTTTGGCAACCCCTCCCGCCAGATGACCATGATCGGCGTGACCGGCACCAAGGGCAAGACCACCACCACCCACATGATCAAGAGCGTGCTGGAAGCTGCCGGGAAAAAGGTCGGCATGATCGGCACCAACGGCATCTATTTCATGGGCCGTCATCAGGAGACCGCCAACACCACCCCTGAGAGCTACGAGCTGCAAAAGACCTTCCGCCAGTTTCTGGACGCAGGCTGCGATGTGGCCCTGATGGAGGTGTCCAGCCAGGGCCTGATGATGGACCGTGTAGCGGGGGTGCACTATGATATCGGTGTGTTCACCAACCTTTCCCCCGACCACATCGGCCCCGGTGAGCACAAGACCTTTGAGGAGTACCGCAGCTGGAAGGGGCAGCTCTTCCGGCGGTGTGATGTGGGTGTGGTGAACATCGATGATGAGAACACCGAAGCCCTGCTGGAAGGCCACACCTGCAAGCTGGTGACCTATGGCCGCAGTGAAAAGGCCGACTACCGCGCCGAGGGCTGTGAGCTGCTGCGCACCCACGATTTTCTGGGCGTGGCGTTCCATGTCTCCGGCAGGGACAACATGGATGTCAGGGTGAATATGCCCGGCGAGTTCAGCGTCTACAATGCGCTGGCTGCCCTGGCTGTGGGCAAGGTGCTTGGCCTGCCCGATGCCGCCATCCACGAGGGTCTGGGCAAGTGCGTGGTCAAGGGCCGCGTGGAGCTGGTGCCCATCAGCAAAAAGTTCACCATCCTGCTGGACTACGCCCACAACGAGGTCTCCACCGAGAGCCTGCTCACCACCCTGCGGGCCTATCACCCTCACCGGCTGGTGGTGGTGTTCGGCTGCGGCGGCAACCGCTCCAAGCTGCGCCGCTACGGCATGGGCGAGACCTGTGCAAAAATGGCGGATTTCTCCATCCTGACCGAGGACAACAACCGCTTTGAGAAGATCGAGGACATCCTCGCCGATATCCGGGTGGGCATGAACAAGGGCAACCCCGATGCCAAGTTTGTGGAGATCCCCGACCGTCTGGACGCGCTCCACTACGCCGTGGATCACGCCCAGGAGGGCGACCTGATCGCCGTCATCGGCAAGGGACACGAGACCTACCGCGACCGTGAGGGCGTGAAAACCCCCTTCCTGGAGCGGGAACTGCTGGAAGAATACGCCCAGCAGATCGGGTTGGAATAAACAAGAAAAACGCGCTGTGTCGTTGGACACAGCGCGTTTTTCTTTGCTGCTGCTCTGGCACGGCAGCGCTTATGCGCCCCACACCAGCCAGAGATACACATAGCCTGTCAGGACGGCTGCCAGTGTGAACGGGATGCCGATGCGCAGAAAATCACGGGTGCGCACCTGCTCACCCTGCTTGCGCAGGATGCCGATGGCTGCAATGTTGGCCGAAGCGCCAATGGGGGTCAGGTTGCCGCCCAGAGTTGCACCCGTGAGCAGGCCGAAATAAAACAGCTCGGGCGGGAAGCCTGCACCGCCGTTCATCAGCCCGGCAATGCCCTGCACCACCGGCAGCATGGTGGCCACATAGGGGATGTTGTCGATGAAGGCAGAAAGGCCCACCGAGACGAATACCAGCAGGGTATAGAGCCGGAAGGGATCATCACCGGAGAGGGTGTAGAACAGCTGGGCGGCGGCATCGATGACCCCGGCCTTGCGGATGCCCTCGATCAGGATGAACAGCCCGAACAACAGCAGCAGGGTGTCACAGTCCAGCTCCCTGCAGGTTGGAGGAGACCGCAATGGAGATGAGGACGGGCACGGGGGAGATCCTGAGCTTGCGGGCAATGGCAAGGCCCACCGGGGCCACCATGAGCACCGTGGCAACATTGTCCACAAAGGCGCTGATGACTCCGGCAAAAAGGGCCAGCATACACACGGCCCATTTCACATTGGGCACCCGCACGATGAGCAGCTCGGCCAGCCGGGTGGGCATCCTGCTCTCAATAAAGAGGGAGACCGTGCCCATGGTGCCCGCCATCATCAGCAGGACATTGAAGTCCACGGCCCGGGCGGCATCCATCAGGGTGAAGTCCCACAGGCCCGCCGCGCCCAGAGCCAGAAACAGAGCGGCCCCGCCCAGCGCGGCAAAAGGCCGGTACTGCGGCAGGACCAGCATCAGAAGATAGGTCAGCAGAAAAATGATCAGTGCAGGAAGCATACGCAGTCCTCAGTTTTCGGGCCTGGCATCGGTGTCCTCGTCGATCATCCGGTATCCCACGCCCAGCTCGTTCAGAATATAGGTGTTGCGGCCGGGCACGCTGCCCAGCTTTTTGCGGATGTTTGCCATGTTGACCTGCAGCTTTTTGGTGCTGCCGCAGTCGGTATCGCCCCAGATGGCCCGCACGATGGCGGCATAGGTCATCACCCGGCCTGCATGTTCCGAGAGGAAGGCCACGATGTTGTATTCGGTCTGGGTCAGCTTGATCTCGGCACCGTCCACAAAGACCTTGCGGCGCTCGTAGTTGATCTCAAGCCCCTGTGCCCGGAACACGCCGCCGGGCATTCCGCCCAGCACGCCGAAGCGGTTGGTGCGCAGGGCGGCGCGCACCCGGGCCAGCAGCTCGCCGGTGCCAAAGGGTTTGGTGATGTAATCGTTGGCTCCCAGATCCAGCGCCTCGATCTTGTCCTGCTCGGTGGTGCGGGCCGAGAGCACGACGATGGGGGTCAGGAACTTCTGCCGCACAAAACGGATGAGCTCCAGTCCGTCCCGGTCGGGCAGGCCCAGATCCAGGATGATAAGGTCCGGATTGTGGGAGGTGAACAGGGTCTGGCCCATGGCACAGGTGTTGGCAACAAGGGCCTGATAGCCGTTGGTCTCCAGCAGCGTCTCAATAAAGCTGCAGATGTTGGCCTCATCTTCCACGACCAGAACCTTGAATTTGTTATTGCTCATCTTCGTTTTCCTCCGTCTCGATCGATTCGGTCTCCAGCCAGAAGCGGATGGTGGTGCCCTCGCCCACCTTGCTCTCGGCCTGGATCTCGCCGCCGTGTGCCTTGACGATGGCGGCACAGACCGAAAGGCCGATGCCCATGCCGTGCTTGCCGCTGTCGGCCGCGGCATCGGCGGGCAGCACACCGGTGAACAGGGTGCGCAGGCGCTCCTTCGGGATGCCGCAGCCGTTGTCCGATACCTCAAACACTGCCCGGCTGCCCAGCGTGAACACCCGCAGGGTCAGCTGGGTCATCCCCTCGGCATGGACGGCGGCATTTTCCAAAAGGTTCGTCAGCACCTGCGAGATCAGCATTGAGTCCATGGGGATCACGATGAAGCTGTCGGGCAGGTAGGTGGTAACGGGCACCTTGGGGTAGCGCTTCTGGAACCGCACCAGCACGGTGTCGATCAGTTCGTCCAGCACGGTGGGGGTCTTTTGCACGGCCACCTGCCCGCCGTCAAAGCGGGTGACGGACAGCAGGTTCTCCACCATCCGGTTCAGCCACTGGGCATCGGAACAGGCTTCGCCAAGAAGTTTTAATTTTTGCTCTTTTTCCAGGCTGTCATAATTTTCAATGACCGTGGAACAGGCCCCGTAAATGGAAGTAAGGGGCGTGCGCAGATCGTGGGAGACGGCCCGCAGCAGGGTGGCCCGCATTTTTTCGGTCTCGCTCTCCATCCGCAGCTGTTCCTGCTTTTTGATGCGGGTGGTCAGGGTGCTGGTCATAATGGACACAACCAGCATCGCCATGCCTGAGAACAGGTTCTCCGGCAGGGTGAAGTTGAAGGCAAAGTAAGGGGAACGGAACGCAAAATTCACGGCCAGCACGCCGATCAGGGAAGCCACCACGCCCCACACATAGCCATCCGTATAGATCGAGATCAAAAAAACTGCCAGAACAAACACCATTGATGCAACGCCATCGATCCGGCCGGTGACCTGCTGTGTGCCGGTCACGATGAGAAAGGCGGCGCACAGCACAGCGGCCAGAACCAGCGCGTCGTGCCAGCGGGTCTTCTGCTTCATGGGGATCCCTCCATATCTATTCTACTCCAGATGAAAAGTATACCATACTTTTCCTAAAGATGCAGTAAAGGCTGAAAAAAGAGCTGTTGTTCCGGGGATGGGCTGCACAGAATGCCCAAACCCATGGATTCTTTTCCGATTTTATGCTATTATAAAGAGTAAGAGCAAGGAGAGAGCGCTCTCAGGGATAAGAGAAAACGTAACGCTGCAATAGAAGGAGAAGAGGATCATGGGAAAATATTTTGGAACCGACGGCTTCCGTGGCGAGGCCGGTGTAAACCTGACCGCCGACCACGCCTACAAGGTGGGCCGTTTTCTGGGCTGGTATTATAATGCTCTGCGGGAGCGCAGCGGCAACAACGAGCCTGCCCGCATCGTCATTGGCAAGGATACCCGCCGCAGCTCGTACATGTTCGAGTACAGCCTGGTGGCGGGCCTGACCGCTTCCGGCGCGGATGCCTACCTGCTCCACGTCACCACCACCCCCAGCGTGGCCTACATTGCCCGCGTGGATGATTTTGACTGCGGCATTATGATCTCCGCCAGCCATAACCCGTTCTACGACAACGGCATCAAGCTGATCGACTGCTACGGCGAAAAGATGCCCGAGGAGACCCTGCTGCTGGTGGAGGACTACATCGACGGCAAGCTCCATGTCTTTGATCAGGATTGGCCGGAGCTGCCCTTTGCCCACCGGGAGCATATTGGCTGCACCGTGGACTATGTGGCGGGCCGCAACCGCTACATGGGCTACCTCATCAGCCTGGGCATCTACTCCTTCAAGGGCATCAAGGTGGGTCTGGACTGCGCCAACGGTGCCAGCTGGAACATTGCCAAGAGCGTGTTCGATGCGCTGGGCGCAGACACCTATGTCATCAACAACCAGCCCAACGGCCTGAACATCAACCTGAACGCAGGCTCCACTCACATCGAGGGCCTGCAGAAGTTCGTGGTGGAAAAGGGCCTGGACGTGGGCTTTGCCTATGACGGCGATGCAGACCGCTGCCTCTGCGTGGATGAAAAGGGCAATGTGATCACCGGTGACCACATCCTGTACATCTATGGCTGCTACATGAAGGAGCGCGGCAAACTGCTGACCAACACGGTTGTCACCACGGTCATGTCCAACTTTGGCCTGTACAAGGCCTTTGACGAGCAGGGCATCGGCTACGCCAAGACTGCCGTGGGTGACAAGTATGTCTACGAGTATATGGCCAAGAACGGCTGCCGCATCGGCGGTGAGCAGAGCGGCCACATCATCTTCTCCAAGTACGCCAGCACCGGTGACGGCATCCTGACCAGCCTGAAGATGATGGAGGTCATGCTGGCCAAGAAGAAGCCTCTGAGTGCGCTGGCCGCCCCGCTGAAGATCTACCCGCAGGTGCTGGAAAATGTCCGTGTGACCGATAAGAAGGCCGCACAGGACGATGCCGCTGTGCAGGCCGCTGTCAAGGCGGTGGCCGAGGCACTGGGCGATACCGGCCGCATCCTTGTCCGGGAGTCCGGCACCGAGCCGGTGGTCCGTGTGATGGTGGAGGCCCCTGACCACGACACCTGCCAGAAGTATGTTTCTCAGGTGGTGGATGTCATCAAGGCACAGGGCTACAGCGTCTGACGCTGAACCGGAAAGAGAGCGCAGGATGAAGAAATTCAAACGGATGCTGGCGGGGCTGGCCTGTGTGCTGGCGGTCTGCCTGTGTACCCCCACCGCTTTTGCGGCAAAGGTCATTATCTATTTTGATGCCAACGGCGGCACCTGTACCTCTGCCGCAGAGCGCACCAATGACGAGGGCAAACTGGGCAGCCTGCCCGGTGCCAGCATGGAGGGCTACACCTTCGATGGCTGGTACACCTCTGGCACAGATGATGTCACCGGGTTCCCTATTGATGTGCAGGTCAAAGCCAACGATACGGCGTTTGGCGCAGATACCACTGTCTATGCCCACTGGTCGGCCAATGGCGGCAGCGCGGAAGTGGTAGAGGAGAAAGAGGTAGACCCGGACACCCTTCTTACAACGATGGGGCTGGCGGCCGGAAGCGTCGTTCTGGTGCTGCTGGCAAGCCTGGCACTTTGAGAGGAGCGGATATGCAGCAGAACTTGAGATTTCCGGCGCAGTGCACCGTCATCCCCGCTGAGGAGCTGGAGCAGGTCTCCGGCGGCGCTCCTGCCTGGGTGGGGGAGCTGAAGGATCAGATCCGCCCCTACTGGCAGAAGGCAAAGCCCTATCTGGCCTTTGGCATCGAGTGCGGCAAGGCCTTTGTGCAGGTCGTTGCGGCGGCATACAGCATCTATATCTATGGCCGGATCATTCAGAATTCCATGTACGGCATCAAGGACAGCCTGAACTGGTTCAAGGGCCTGAACTGAAAATATCGGGATATGAAACGTCCCCCTGCGCCATTCGTGGTTTGAACGGTGCAGGGGGACGTTTGTTTGTATCGCTGTCAGGCAGGTTTCTTATCTGCAAGCGCTTTTACTTCGTCGAGAGAAAGCTCTGTACACTCAGCAATCGTTTCCAGATTCAGCTGCCCCAAAGCCAGCATCTTCTTTGCTGTCCGTACAGCCTTTTGATACTCGGCATCTCTTGCGGATTCTCGCGCAACCTCTTCAAATGCTCTGCACATCTGTGATCTCCCTCCTTCGGTTTCTTTCAGATAGCGTACCTCTTTGGCAAGAAGCGGGTTCAACATTTTGTTCGGGTCGGTACAGTTCATGTCATGCATCAAACGTCCAACGGGATGCTCCAAATCACGGAATGCGCCATTCACATAAATGATATGAGCTCCATCGCCGAATGTGGTGTGCTGCAGCTCTGTGACTGTTCTCTCTACATGATATAACGGCAGGCCTGCACCATATTTGTCATGCTCAGTGATAAAGATGACATAGGTGTCCACCAATGCGTCAAAATCTTCACCTTTTTCCAGTAACGTCCGGTCAATGACACTGCTGTGGAAGCGCGCCCGGCGGACGCTGGCACCCTTGTCTGCCCGCTGGACCTCGATGTCCAGTACGCGGCCCTCGGCATCCACAGCCCGGATGTCCAATTTGATGGAGCGCTTGGTTGCGCTTTTGTATTCCACCTGAGCCTCGGTGCACTGAACCTTGATGTCGTTGCGCTCAAGAATCGTGCGCAGGATATATTCCACAGGCTCGATTTTTTCATCCAATGCTTCTGAAAAGAAATCATCGTCCATCAGCCGCAGTCCCTTCAGGAGCTCGAGATAATGCTGATACTGGTCCTTCATGGCAGGATACCTCTCTTTATAAGGTGTGCGGCTGTTTCTGATTCTAAAGTATCATAATCCTGTTGAAAATGCAAGTAGCAAACCCCTTAGTCATCCGTGCTGTCCAGCTTCAGCACGGCGGTAAAGGCTTCACTGGGCAGGGAGACGCTGCCCAGCTGGCGCATCTTCTTTTTGCCTTCCTTCTGCTTTTCCAGCAGTTTCTTCTTGCGGGAGATATCGCCGCCGTAGCACTTGGCCAGCACGTCCTTGCGCATGGCCTTGACGGTCTCGCGGGCAATGATCTTGCCGCCGATGGCGGCCTGCACCGGGATCTCAAACAGGGTGCGGGGAATGTTATCACGCAGCTTTTCGCAGATGCGGCGGCCCTTGGCGTAGGCGTTGTCCCGGAACACGATCATGGAGAGTGCGTCCACGGGGTCACCATTCAGCAGGAAGTCCAGCTTGACCAGATCGCTCTCGCGGTACTCCTTGAACTCGTAGTCGTAGCTGGCGTAACCACGGCTGCGGCTCTTGATGGCATCGAAGAAGTCGTAGACGATCTCGCCCAGAGGCAGGGCGTAGTGCAGGTCCACGCGGACATCGTCCAGATACTTCATGTCGATGAGCACGCCGCGCTTCTGCTGGCACAGATCCATCAGGGCACCCACGTAATCGTTGGGGGTGTAAAGGTGGACATCCACAAAAGGCTCCTCCTGCTTGACGATGTTGGAGGGGTCCGGGTAGCTGGAGGGGTTGTCGATCATCTCCACAGTGCCATCCGTCATGGTCAGGCGGTAGCGGACGCTGGGGGTCGTGGTGATGATGTCCAGGTCGAACTCCCGCTCGAGACGCTCGGTGATGATCTCCATGTGGAGCAGGCCCAGAAAGCCGCAGCGGAAGCCAAAGCCCAGCGCGGCACTGGTCTCAAGTTCAAAGGTCAGGGAAGCATCGTTCAGCTGCAGCTTTTCCAGCGCGTCCTTCAGGTCGGGGTACTTGGCGCCGTCGGCGGGGTAGATGCCGCAGAACACCATGGGCTTGACCTGACGGTAGCCGGGCAGGGCCTCGGAGGTGGGGCGGTCTGCCAGTGTGACGGTATCGCCCACGCGGGTGTCCTGCACGGTCTTGATGCTGGCGGTCAGGTAGCCGACCTCACCGGCCTGCAGCTGGCTGCAGGGGGTCAGGCTGGTGGCACCCATGTGGCCCACTTCCACCAGCGTGAACTCGGCCCCGGTGGCCATCATCTTAATGGTGTCGCCGGGCTTGACGGTGCCCTCGAACACGCGGATGTAGACGATAACGCCCTTGTAGCTGTCGTAGATGCTGTCAAAGATCAGGGCCTTGAGGGGAGCGTCCGGGTCGCCGGTGGGGGCGGGGATATCGCTGACCACCCGCTCCAGCACCTGATCGACGTTCAGGCCGGTCTTGGCGGAGACGCGGGGCGCATCCATGCAGGGCAGGCCGATCACATCCTCCACCTCCTGGGCCACCTCGTCCGGGTGGGCACTGGGCAGGTCGATCTTGTTCAGGATGGGCACCAGCTCCAGATCATGCTCCAGCGCCATGTAAGTGTTGGCCAGCGTCTGGGCCTCCACACCCTGGGTGGCATCCACCACCAGAATGGCACCCTCACAGGCGGCCAGACTGCGGCTGACCTCGTAGGCAAAGTCCACATGGCCTGGGGTGTCGATGAGGTTGAACTCGTAGGTGTTGCCGTCCTTGGCGGTGTAGTTCAGGGTAACGGCGCGGGCCTTGATGGTGATGCCGCGCTCCCGCTCGATGTCCATGTTATCGAGGATCTGATCCTCCATGATGCGCTCGTCCACGCTCTTGGTCAGCTCCAGGATGCGGTCCGACAGGGTGGACTTGCCGTGGTCGATGTGTGCAATGATGCAGAAATTTCGGATGTTGTCTCTTGCCATGTAATTCCTCCGGAAGAGTGTGTTAGTCGTTCAGGATCCAGTCCTCCACGGCAGCGGTCATGCCGTGTTCCAGATAAACACGGGGCACCCGGCGGGAAACGCCGCAGAGCACCTCGTAGGTGATGGTATCGGTCTTGCGGGCAATGTCCTCCGCACTGTCGCTGACAGTGCCGCCCCACAGGATGGCTTCGTCCCCCTCCTGCACCGTGCCCGGCACAGCGGAGAGATCCACCATCATCTGATCCATGCAGACCCGGCCCAGCACCGGGCAGGGCGTGCCGTGGATCTCCACGATGCCCTTGCCGCAGCTGAGCTGGCGGGGGTAGCCATCGGCGTAGCCGGTGCAGAGGGTGGCCACAGGTGTGGGCCGCTCTGCTGTGAACCGGCGGCCATAGCTGGTGGACTGGCCCGGCTGCAGCACCTTGACCATGCTGACCACGGTCTTGAGCTTCATCACCGGGCGGAACAGCCCGAAGCGGACTTCATCGCTGGGGTCAAAGCCGTACAGGATGATGCCGGGGCGGGCCATGCAGTGTGCCCGGGGCAGGCCCTCGGGCCAGTCCGGGTGGAGCATCACACCGGCCGAGTTGTCGCAGTGGACGATGCCGGGCTCGTGCCCGGCTGCCGTCAGGGCGCTGCAGGCCTGCACAAAGAGCCGGTGCTGCTCGGCGGTGTAGGCAATGTTTTCCTCAGCGGTGTCATCGGCCACCGAGAAGTGCTGGAACAGGCCGGTCATTTCCAGGCCGGGCAGGGTGCAGGCGGCAATGGCCTCGGCAATGGCGGCATCAAAATCGGTGCGCAGGGCAAAGCCGATGCGGCCCATGCCGGTATCCACAGCCAGATGCACTTTGACCCGGCCCCCGGCGGCCTGTGCGGCCTCGCTCAGGGCTTTGGCCTGGGGCAGGGAATAGCAGGCCGCGGTGATATCGTCCCGGATGAGGGCGGCAGCGTATGTGGGCTGCACATGGCCCAGAATGAGGATGGGCAGGGTCTGGCCACTCCTGCGCAGCTGCAGGGCCTCGGCCAGGCAGCTGACAGCCAGCCAGGAAGCGCCCTCCTGCGCAAAGACCCGGGCGCACTGGACGGCACCATGGCCGTAGCTGTCGGCCTTGACCACGGCACACAGGGGCAGGCTGCCTGCCCGCTGCTTTACGGTGCGGAAGTTGGCCCGCAGGGCATCGAGGTCGATCTCAGCCCAGACATGTTTTTCAAAGTTCTGCATCTGCATGATGCATTCCCTCCTTTGGGGATGGATTGGATGTGCGTCCTGTATGGACCGGCCGCCAACCGTCGATGCCGCTCTCCTGCAGAGCATGGAGCGTTTTCTGCCGGAAGGCGTGGTCGGTGCGGCAGCGCTCCCGGACAAAATCCTTGGTCTGCTCCCGCACGGTCACACCGTCGGCGGGGCAGCGGCTCTTGACGATGGGGAAGTCCTCCTCCTTTACCGCACAGCGCACCTCGTGTTCGGTGGCCAGCAGCATGGGGCGGATCAGGGTCAGGTCCCGGCGGTCCAGCTGGGTGACCGGGGAGAAGCAGCCAATGCGGCCCTCCCGCCAGAGATTCATGTAAAAGGTCTCGACAGCATCATCGAGGTGGTGGCCCAGTGCCACTTTATTGCAGCCCAGCTCCTGCGCCGCCGTGTGCAGCGCGCCCCGGCGCAGCCTGGCGCAGAGGGAACAGGGGTTCTTTTCCTTTCGGTATTCAAACACGATGGGGCCGATCTCGGTGCGGCGCACCTCGTAGGGGACCCCATACCGGGCGAACAGCGCCGCCAGCGGGCTGTAATCCACAGCCTGGTGGTCAAACTGCGGGTCAAGGGTGACGGCCACGACCTCATAATCAAAGCCGAGGTACCGGCGCAGCTGGGCCAACCCGATGGTCAGGGCCACGCTGTCCTTGCCGCCCGAAACGCCCACCATGATCTTATCACCGGGGGAGATCATCTCGTAATCCTGCACGGCCTTGCGCATCAGGCCGCAGAGCCGCTGCATGGCGTGTGGATCGCTCATGTCAGGCTCACGCTTTCCACCAGATTGACGATATCGCTGATGGAGGCCAGCTTGGTCAGGCCGGAGACATAGACCACATCGCCGCTGTCGTATTCAATGGTGGCCAGCACGGCGTAGTAGGCCTGGATATCACAGCGCACGGCAGTGACCGTGGCACCCCCCACCTGCAGCTTGACCTTGCGGGGGCTGATGACACCGTAGGCTGCTTTCAGGTCAGCTTCCGACTGGCCGATGAAATCTTCGTAAGTGGCTTTGTCTCCCCGCTGGAACAGCACTACCTGATAGTTGGCGTTGGCACTGTCCTCACCGGAAGCCAGCTGCAGCGCATGGCCCAGCGCAGCATCCTCGGTCATCTGACAGACGGGCCAGACGGCACTTTCGTAATCCACCGAGATGCCATTCTCCGCATCAAAGTGGGTGTCGGGGTTGGCGGGAGTGCGGCGGTTGACGGCCAGCGTCAGCCCAAAGTAGGCCAGCGCACCCAAAAGCACGATCACGCCCATGGCGAGCAGCAGCCTGGAGGCCCGCTGCTGGGAGGAATCCTGCGTGTGAATGTCTTTCGGCATGGAAAAAAATCTCCTTTTTACAATATCTTATATAGTATAACACACTCGGCGGCAAAATTGTAGCGCCGCCGGGACAAATTTGCCCCCCGGAGGCTGAAAAACTTTTTGAAAATGCGATTTTAGAAATCGCGAGATTTCGAGAGGATTCAAGAGATTTTGAGAGGTATAAAAATTTCCACTGAAAAAATCGCAAAAAGATGTTGACAGGCGCTTTTTTGTGTTGTATACTGACACTCGCGCCCCAAAGGCGCCTGAATCGTACCAAACACTTATCAGGAGGAAATAGATATGAGCACTACTCTCGTAAAGCCCGCTGAAGTCGAGCGCAAGTGGTATCTGCTCGACGCAACCGGCAAGAGCCTGGGTCACGTCGCTGCTGAGGCCGCTGTTCTGCTGCGCGGCAAGCAGAAGGTCAACTACACCCCCAA
>ENA-OQHR01000669-OQHR01000669.1-human-gut-metagenome-genome-assembly--contig:-NODE-669-length-22574-cov-14.684180_pt1 | contig 22574 bp, 12 predicted proteins | sample MGYA00242566_ERZ504725 | MGnify/ENA primary metagenome ERZ504725 (study PRJEB26092, sample SAMD00036217) | human gut metagenome | host: Homo sapiens | study: EMG produced TPA metagenomics assembly of... | reverse complement strand
TTATGCACAAAGCATAGCACCTAATATTTTTATTGGTATTGGCAAAACATTAGGTTTGGTAGAAATCGTTTTGTGTATATCCTTACTTCTTCTTAATATTTCTACACAGACTACCGTATTTGCAGGAGTAGTTGTTGGAATTATTTTTCTGATTTTTGGATTTTATAAAACAGAAACTGGAATTACAAGTAAATTTGCGAACAAAAACTTTTAAGCTATTAGACAGCTTTCCATCATCGAGCCAACCTGACCCGAACCTTCAAAACTGAATACTAATCGCCTACCAGCGACACCACTAAGCAGGAAATCAGAAACGGTTTCCTGCTTTTCTTTTGCCCAAAATCAACCACAGGAAGGAGGAACGCTATGCCCTGTCCACACCATGATATAAAAATAATCCAGCGCAGCAACCACCAGTCAGCCGTTGCGTCTGCCGCCTACCAGAGTGGGGAACGGCTGTTTTCCGAGTACGACCAGAAGCAGAAATACTATTCCCATAAAAGCGAGATTGTCCATACAGAAATCATGCTGCCGCCCCACGCCCCACCAGCGTATGCAGACCGCAATACTTTGTGGAACGCCGCCGAAGCTATCGAGAAGCAATGGAACTCCCAGCTTGCCCGGAGAATCGTGCTTGCCATACCGAGGGAAATCCCCCCGGAACAGCACGCCGACCTTATCCGGGACTACTGCCGGGAGTTTTTTGTTTCTAAAGGCATGATTGCCGATTTTGCCATCCACGACAAAGGGAATGGGAATCCCCACGCCCACATCCTGCTGACCATGCGGGCAATGGACGAAAACGGGAAATGGCTTCCCAAGAGCCGGAAGGTTTATGACCTTGACGAGAACGGCGAGCGTATCCGGCTCCCGTCCGGGAGCTGGAAAAGCCACAAGGAGGATACCGTGGACTGGAACGACCAGAAGTACGGAGAGATCTGGCGGCAGGGCTGGGCGGCTACCGCTAACCGCTATCTGGAAGCCAACGGACGCCCGGAGCGCCTTGACCTTCGTTCCTATGAACGGCAGGGGCTTGATAAAATCCCCACCGTCCATATGGGGCCAGCAGTCAGCCAGATGGAGAAACGAGGGATACAGACCAACATCGGCAACTTGAACCGGGACATCAAAGCCGCCAATTCCCTTATGCAATCTATCCGGCAGATGGTACGCCACCTGAAAGGCTGGATTGCAGACCTGAAGGAGAAAAAAGCCGCCCTGCTGGAAGCCTTGCAGGAATCGAAGGAACCCACCCTGCCGGAGCTGCTGGGGAAATATCTGGATTTGCGCCGGGAGGAACGTACAGGCTGGACAAGCAAAGGCCAGCTTACAGGCAGCGTTGCCGATTTCAACAAGGTTATGGAAGCTATCCGCTATCTGCGGGAAAAGGAGCTGTCCACTGTGCAGAGTTTGGACGCTTATCTGGATACCGTCAGCGGGCAGGCCGTTTCCATCCGGGCAGAGATGAAGCCGAAAGAACAGCGTATGAAAGAAATCAACACCCTGCTTTCCCATATCGCCAACTTTGAAGCCCATAAGCCGGTTCATGTGGAGTATGCTGCCATCCGGTTTAAGAAGCCACGGGAACAGTTTGCCGCCGCCCATCGGGACGAGCTGGACGCCTATAATGCCGCTATCCGTTATTTCAAGGTGCATTTGAAGGAGAAGAAGTACAGCATTAAAAAGCTGAATGAGGAACAGACACAGCTTGCCGGAGAAGTTGCCGGATATAAGGAACGGTTGTCCGCATTACAGGAGGATGTGAAGATTCTCCGGGATGTGCGTCACTGGCTCAATCAGGTTCTTCCGTCTGAACAGTACCGCCAGACCGCCGAGCCGGGAAAGAAACCGTCCATCCAGCAGGCAGTCAAAGGCCGGACGCAGCGTATCCGGGAAGAACAGGCCGAGAAACGGAAGCAGCCCCGCACAGAGAAAAAACAGGATATGGAACTTTAATAGGCGCTTGCTATTTTCTTTTTCGAGAATGACAGGCGCTTTTCTTATTTTCAGGAGGATTTATTTGAATGTATTTAAAGCTGTCAAGCAGTCTGTTACCACCCGGCAGGCTGCGGAGCATTTTGGAATCCGGGTGGGACGAAACGGGATGTGTGTCTGCCCCTTCCATGCTGATAAAAACCCCAGCATGAAGGTTGACCGGCGCTTTCACTGTTTCGGCTGTCAGGCAGACGGGGATGTGATTGACTTTGTTTCCCGTCTGGAAGCTGTCAGTCCGAAGGAAGCCGCCCTCATGCTGGCGCAGGAGTTCTCCATCCCCTATGAGGACAGGGAACCACCCGGCAGGAGAAAACCCAAACCCCGGCAGGAAACCCCGGAACAGCGGTTTTGCCGCATGGAGCGTTACTGCTTCCGGGTGCTGTCCGATTATTACCATCTTCTGCGCCGCTGGAAACGGGACTATGCCCCTAAGATGCCGGAAGAAGCATGGCACCCGCTTTTTGTGGAAGCCTTGCAGAAGCAATCCCATGTGGAATATCTGCTGGATGTGCTGCTCTCCCCGGATATGGAGGAACGGGCAGTCCTTATCGTTGACTATGGAAAGGAAGTGAGCAATCTTGAAAGACGAATGGCAGAGCTTGCCGCCCAAGATACGGCAGGCCGCAGAACAGACCATACAAGAAGCAGCCCCGCCCCGGAGCATTGAGGAAGTAAAGGCCATGCTGGAAAGCACCGAGAAAGGCAGCGTCCGCAACAGTATCCGCAACTGCCTGACCGTCTTTCAGAATGACCCGCTGCTTTCCGGGGCAATCGCAAAAAATCTGCTGACCGAGCGAGTGGACATTGTAAAGCCCATCGGCTACCACCGCATCGGCACCGCCATCACGGACACGGATATGAACTATCTGCTCCTGTATCTGGAAGAAACCTATGGGCTTACCAGTGAGAAAAAGATTACCGCCGCCATCGGGATTGTTGCCAATGAAAACGGCTACCACCCCGTCCGGGACTACCTGAACGGCCTTTCATGGGATGGGCAGGAGCGTATCCGCTATTGCCTGCGCCACTTTCTGGGAGCCGACACCGACCAGTACACCTATGAAGCCCTGCGGCTGTTCCTGCTGGGAGCCATCCACCGGGCATTTTGCCCCGGCTGTAAATTTGAAGTCATGCTCTGTCTGGTGGGCGGTCAGGGAGCCGGGAAATCCACCTTTTTCCGGCTGCTGGCAGTAAAAGACGAGTGGTTTTCCGATGATTTGCGGAAGCTGGATGATGATAACGTGTACCGCAAGCTGCAAGGCCACTGGATTATCGAGATGTCGGAGATGATTGCCACCGCCAATGCCAAGAGCATTGAGGAAATCAAGTCATTTTTAAGCCGACAGAAGGAGGTCTATAAAATCCCATACGAAACCCACCCGGAGGACAGGCTGCGGCAATGTGTGTTCGGCGGCACTTCCAATGCCCTTGACTTCCTGCCCCTTGACCGTTCCGGCAACCGGCGCTTCCTGCCGGTCATGGTGTACCCGGAACAGGCCGAGGTTCACATTTTGGAGGACGAAGCCGCTTCCAGAGCCTATCTTGCACAGGTCTGGGCAGAAGCCATGACGGTTTACCGCAGCGGGGATTTTAAGCTGTCTTTCAGCCCGGAAATGGTGCGCTATCTCAAAGAACACCAGCGGGATTTCATGCCGGAGGACACCAAGGCCGGGATGATACAGGCATACCTTGACCGCTATACCGGCGGCATGGTGTGTTCCAAGCAGCTTTTCAAGGAAGCCCTGAACCACCCCTTTGACGAGCCGAAGCAATGGGAAATCCGGGAAGTCAACGACATCATGAACCATTGCGTGACGGGCTGGAATTACTTTTCCAACCCCCGTGTGTTCCCGGAATACGGCAGGCAAAAGGGCTGGGAGCGTGAAACGAAAGCAACGGACATCAGCAACGGAGCTGAAAAAATCCCGGAAGGATTTGAGGAAGTCACGGAACAGATGGAGCTTCCCTTCTGAAAAATGCAGCCGGTTGCCGACCCTGTTGCACTCCCGTTGCCGAGCCGGTTGCCGGGAAACCCCCCGTAACTGCGGGCTTTTCCCCTTATCAGCAACCAAAACAACAGAAAAATAAAAGAAAATAAAAATAAGAGCCAAACTGCCAGACAGAGATAGTTTTCAGGTTTTTTGAAGCCCGTTGCCGGACTTCGTTGCCGACCTTCTCCTTGTCTGGCTTATTCTATTATGGAGGATAACTGCCTATGGCAAAAACGAAAACAGAGATTCATGTTACCACAGTTTTTGACGGCGAACTGGACGCCACAGACGTCTTTGTGAGCCTGATTGCCCAAAAATATGGGCAGAATACCAGCAAAGAAAATCTTGCGAAAACACAAGATTTAGAGTATAATAAGGATGAGGTTCAGAAGAACCGTGTTCCGTCTGGATTGTGCGGGTAAACGGTTATGATGAACGGATATGAATATACAGACATGGACGCAATACTGGCAGGCAGCTTCCGGGCAGCCATCTATTGCAGGCTTTCCAAAGACGATGACCTTGACGGGGAGAGCGCCAGTATTGCCAACCAGCGGGATATGCTGGAAAAATACTGCGAAAAGCAGGGATGGGAGGTTGTGGCAGTCTATCAGGACGATGGCTACACGGGGCTGAACATGGAGCGCCCCGACCTGAAACGGATGCTCAAAGCCATCGAGCGCAGGCAGATAAACCTTGTCATAACGAAAGATTTATCGAGGTTGGGCAGAAATTATTTGCAGACCGGCACACTCATTGAGGACTTCTTTCCCCGCCACGGCGTCCGCTATATCGCCATGAATGACGGTATCGACACCATGCGGGAGAATAACGACATTGCGCCGTTCAAGAACATCCTCAACGAGATGTACAGCAAGGATATTTCCAAGAAGGTACATTCCTCTTACCTTCTGAAAGCCCAGCAAGGCCAGTTTACCGGCTGTATCGCCCCTTTCGGGTATCAGAAAGACCCGGAGGACAAAAACCATCTGCTGGTGGACGAGGAAACCGCCCCCATTGTCCGGCAAATCTTCCGCTGGGCGCTGGAAGGACACGGCCCGAACTTTATCCGGCGCAGGCTGGAAGAACAGAAGGTGCCTTGCCCTACATGGTGGAACCGGGAACGGGGCTTCCGCAATGTCCGCACTAAATGGGAAAAGAAAGACCCGGTAAACGGGCGGTATATGTGGGATTTTTCGGTAATCAAGGACATCCTGATGAATCCCGTCTATACCGGGGCTATCGCTTCCCAGAAGAAGGACTACCGCTTCAAAATCGGCACCATCGGGGAAAAAAAGCCGCAGGACTGGATTGTGGTGGAGGAACGGCATGAGCCGATTGTTGACCGCAAGAGCTTTGACATCGTGCAGGACAAGCTGAAATCCCGGCAGCGTTCCCGCCAGACCGGGGAAATCAGCCTGTTTGCGGGGCTTCTCAAATGTGGCGAGTGTGGGAAATCACTGACTATCCGCTACACCAACGACAAGCACCCGAAGCAGATTTATTCCTGTAAGACCTATAATGCCTATGGGAAACAGCACTGTACCCAGCACCGTGTGGAGTACGAAACCCTTTACCGCCTTGTGCTGAACAAAATCCGGGAATGTGCGAAGGCCGCCCTGATGGACGGGGAAGCTGTTGCCGGACGGCTTACCAACACCTGTGAAGCCGAGCAGAAAGGCCAGCGGGAAGCGTTGGAGCGTTCCCTGACGAAGCACGAGGAACGGATTGAGGTACTGGAAAAAATGGTGCTGCGGCTCTATGAGGACATGGTTGCCGGACGTATCAGCGAAGCAAACTTCAATCTCATGCTGGATAAGACGCAGAAGGAACAGGCTGAACTAAAGGAACGGGTTGAACAGGGGCGCAGGAAGCTGGCTGATGAAATCCGCCTTGCCGTGGACGCCAAGCAATGGGTGGACGCCATTCAGGAATACGCCGACATCACGGAGCTGGACGCTGCCACCCTCAACCGTCTGATTAAAGAAATCGTTGTCCATGAACACATCGACAGCGATAAGACACGACACATTTCTATTGAAATTCATTTTAATCTCAAACCCATCCCGGAGGTGGAACAGGTCACGGCCTGACCTGTTCCCGCCGGGGCGGTTCTAAAAAAATTCCATAAATTTCTTGACACGCCGCCGCCCGCCATCGAGCAGAGTTTTACACCTATTTTGGTATGAAACAGCTGATGGCTGGTGCCGGAATCATGCTGCTGGGAACTACCCTGATTCCACAGCTGGCAACATTGTTCTCTTAAGAGGAGTGGTAGATGAACACCATCATTGAGAGAATTACGGAAGCGATAAAGGATATCCTGATCGGGCTTATCAAGTCAAGTTTGGATAACATGTTCACGTCTGTCAATGAGCAGGTGGGAACCATAGCCGGGCAGGTGGGGCAGACACCGCAGGGATGGAATGCAGGGATTTTTAATCTGATTCAGAATATATCCCAAACGGTGATTGTCCCCATTGCGGGACTGATCATCACCTTTGTCCTGTGCTATGAATTGATCACGATGGTAACACAGAAAAACAATTTCCATGAATTTGAGACTTATAACATTTTCCTCTGGATCTTCAAAGCGTATGTAGCCATTTATCTGGTGACAAATACGTTCAATATCACGATGGCGGTCTTTGATGTTGGTCAGCATGTGGTCAACAATGCCGCCGGGGTGATATCAGGAAACACTGAGGTGGATGCAACAGAAGCAATTACACGGATTGTGGATGCCCTGGAGGATATGGAGTTAGGGGATTTGTTCCTGCTATCCATGGAAACGATGTTAATCAGTGTTACCATGCACATTCTGTCAATTATCATTACGGTAATCTTGTACGGAAGAATGATAGAAATTTACCTTTATACTTCCATAGCACCAATTCCGTTTGCCACCATGACCAATAAGGAATGGGGCAATATCGGAAACAACTATTTAAAAGGCTTGTTCGCACTGGCATTTCAGGGATTCTTCATGATGGTCTGTGTGGGAATTTATGCAGTTTTAGTAAATGCAATGACCATATCCAGTGACCTTCATGCAGCAATGTTTTCAGTAGCGGCTTATACTGTGATTCTTGCATTTTCATTATTCAAGACCGGAAGCCTTAGCAAATCAATATTCAATGCCCATTAGCGGGCAGGAAAGGAGCGCATACCATGGCGTATGTACCAGTACCAAAAGACCTTACCAAGGTCAAAACAAAAGTAGCGTTAAATCTGACAAAACGGCAGTTGATTTTCTTTTCACTTGCCGCAGTAGTGGGAATTCCGTTTTATCTGTTCATGAGAAAACCAATCGGTTCCAGTATCGCAGCCATCCTGATGGTAACGATCATGCTTCCATTTTTCTTCATGGCAATGTATGAAAAAGACGGGCTTCCATTTGAAAAAGTGGTGGCAAATATCATTCGACAGAAGTTTATCTGTCCGGCGGTAAGACCATATAAGACAGAAAATTTTTATCAGGAGATTTCCACCCTTGTAAAAAAGGAGGGTGTGCCGGATGGCAAAAAAGACAAAGCAGGAGGCTCAGCAGGAGCGTCTCTCCCTGGCGGAAAAAAGAAACCGTCAGGAAAGAAGAAACAAAAAAAGCAGAAAAGAAAGAGAACAGGAAAAGCGTAAGAAGAAACAGGAGAGGAACCGTAGGAAACAGAAAAACATTCCTACAACTGCACAGCAGAGCATTCCGTATATTCGGATGCTGCAGGATGGTATCTGCCAGGTGACAAAGACCTTTTTCTCTAAGACGATTCAGTTTTATGACATCAATTATCAGCTGGCTTTAAACGAGGATAAGACCACGATATTTGAGAATTATTGTGATTTCTTAAATTACTTTGATTCTTCCATCAGTGTGCAGCTGTCCTTTATCAATCAGCAGGTGGATGTGGCAGAATTTGAGAAAAGTATTGATATTCCGGATCAGAACGATGACTTCAATGCCATTCGTGAAGAATACCGTACCATGTTGAAGAATCAGCTTTCCAAGGGAAATAATGGTCTGGTGAAGACAAAGTATATCACTTTTGGAATTGAAGCAGAGAGTCTGAAGGTAGCAAGACCGAGGCTTGAAAGAATTGAAACAGATATCTTAAATAACTTTAAGGTTTTGGGTGCACAGGCACATTCACTGAATGGTCTGGAAAGGCTGGAGATTATGTATCATGTGTTCAACCAGGATCGGATTGAACCATTTAAGTTCCAGTATAAGATGCTTCCGGAAACAGGATTAAAGACCAAAGATTTTATTGCACCGACTTCCTTTAACTTTTCCAAGAATCAGACATTTATGATGGGAAGAACGATGGGAAGTGTGAGCTATCTGCAGATTCTTGCACCGGAGCTGACAGACCGAATGCTTGCAGACTTCCTGGATGTAGATGACAGCATCAATGTCAACATTCATATCCAGTCCATTGATCAGAGTTCAGCAATCAAAATGATCAAGAGCAAGATTTCAGATTTGGATAAGATGAAGATCGAAGAGCAGAAACGAGCGGTACGTTCCGGTTATGATATGGACGTGCTTCCATCAGACCTTGTAACCTATGGAGAAGAGGCGAAGAACCTGTTGGAAGATCTGCAGTCCAGAAATGAGAGAATGTTCCTTGTGACATTTCTGGTAATGAATACCGCAAAGAAGCGTCAGAAGCTGGATAATAATATTTTCCAGGTGCAGGGAATTGCACAGAAATATAACTGTTCTTTAAAACAGCTGGATTATCAGCAGGAAGCAGCACTCATGTCCTGTATTCCACTTGGAGTCAATCGGATTGAAATCCAGAGAGGGCTTACCACATCTTCAACAGCGATCTTCGTGCCATTTACGACACAGGAGTTGTTTCAGGAAGGGGAAGCTCTTTATTATGGATTGAATGCATTATCCAACAACATGATCATGGTTGATCGGAAACGTCTGAAGAACCCGAATGGACTGATTCTTGGTACACCAGGTTCCGGTAAGTCCTTCTCAGCAAAGAGAGAGATTACAAACTGCTTTTTGATTACGGAGGACGATATCATTGTCTGTGATCCAGAAGCCGAATATTCGGCACTGGTGCAGGCACTGCATGGGCAGGTGGTACGGGTTTCTCCGGTATCTGACCAGTATATCAATCCAATGGATTTGAACCTGAATTATTCCGAAGAAGACAACCCGCTGTCACTGAAAGCAGATTTCATTTTGTCTTTGTGTGAGCTGATTGTTGGAGGAAAGAATGGATTGGAGCCGGTAGAAAAGACCATCATTGACCGTTGTGTGCGGTTAGTATATCAGGAATATCTTGCCGATCCAGTGCCGGAGAAGATGCCAATCCTGGAGGACTTATACAACCTTCTGAGAAAGCAGGAAGAGCCAGAAGCACAGCGACTGGCCACTTCTCTGGAGATTTATGTTACAGGTTCTCTGAATGTATTTAATCATCGCACAAATGTAGATATCAACAACCGTATCGTATGTTTTGATATTAAAGAGCTTGGAAAACAGTTGAAGAAAATCGGGATGCTGATTGTGCAGGATCAGGTATGGAACCGAGTGACCATCAACCGTTCTGCTCATAAATCTACCCGTTACTATGTGGATGAATTCCATCTTTTATTAAAAGAAGAGCAGACAGCAGCCTACAGCGTGGAAATTTGGAAGCGATTCCGTAAATGGGGAGGTATTCCAACTGGTGAATTGGTTTGCTACTTGTTAGTCGCTTAAAGTGCAAACTGTCGCCGTTCTGACTGAAACCGGCAAGTAAGTCAGAATTATCAATGCGGAAAAAACGGGAAAGGGGTAGCGACCTAATCCGAGTGGAAGGCTATTCATAATAGAATAACCACACGCAACGCATAGAGCTTGAACCTGCATAAGCAGAATATAACAGCTCCAAGAGGCCGCATTGCCAGCCGGTACGATATAATCGTGGTAAAAAGATATGCTATGCTGAGCGTGAAATGACACGCTGATGAAAATGGGCGAAAGCCCCAGAGAGGTGGATAAAAAGCCGCCTGATAATAACAATCAGATAACACAGAATATCAAAGATTTATTGGCTTCCAGGGAAATCGAAAATATTTTTGAAAATTCCGATTTCATCTATATGCTGAACCAGGCATCCGGTGACCGGCAGATTCTTGCCAAACAGCTGAATATTTCACCAACCCAGCTGTCCTATGTAACAAACAGTAATGAGGGGGAAGGACTTCTGTTCTATGGAAATGTCATTATCCCATTTGTAGACAGATTCCCGAAGAATTCCCTCTATAAAATCATGACAACCCGCTTGGAGGAAACTTCTGAAGCAGGTTAAATCAAAGGAGAAAACAATGTTACGAGCAATTTCATATGTATTAACTTTTAGTGGCGGTGCTGTTTTTGGCATCGCTTTTCTCTGTTTATTACAGGCAGGGAAAGGGTATCCGAAGAAGGAGGAGTAATCAGTGGCAGAGCAGAGAATGAAAGTCAGGGACAAGAAAGTCCAAAAGATGACCAAGGATGGTCTGGTGGAAGAAAACCTGACAGATAAATCTTCTGTTCGTGTCAGTAACCGTGCCAGTGATGTGCAGATGGGAAGAAAACAGGGGGAAAAAGAATTAAGCCTTGTGGATAAGTCTTCCCGCCAGTCTGAACGGAGTGGGAAAAATATTCGTCCCTCTGTGCAAAAATCCAGAGATGCACCGGAACTGATACGGACAGAGAAGCAAAGTGAGGATTTTGGACAGAGTAGTAAACAGCAAAATAGAAAAAGAATCCGTGCTGAAGTCGGAAAAAAATCCAGACTTGCAGAAAAATCCGAAGTCGGACAGTTAGGGAGACTGAAAGATAAACGTGCTGATCTATCAGAAAACAGGGGAGACAGCCGGAGAAATCAGACCGGTGGCAGCAAAAAGCCAAAACAAAAACAACGTTTGAAGTTTGCTTATGAGGAAACTGGTGCTTCTGTGAAAAATGACAAAGATATGGAGAAATTGAACCAGATGGATACGGATGGAGTCAATTTCCGCCATCAGAAACAGAAAGAAAAAGCCAAAAAGTTTTCTTATGAAGAAGCAAGAAAGAAAAAGGAAGCTAAGCAGCATTCCAAGAAAGCACAGGTCTATCAGGCAAATGAAGGAGAAACTCCTGGAAAGAAAAAATCCCGTTTGAAGTTTGGTGAAGGGGAATCTGTGAAAACAGAAAAAACTTCTGTTGTCAAGAAAGCAGGAAGTGCAACTTCCGTAGCATTGCACCGTGAGATCAGCAAAAATGAAGACGATAATGCGGCGGTAGAAGGTGCCCATAAGTTAGAAGAAAGCGGCGAAGGTGTTTACCGGCTGGAACAGAGAAGTGCCAGACGCAGGAAACAGAGGGCATCCAGAAAAAGAAGCAGACTTGAAAGACAGGAAGAGAAACAGACACAGGCGGCAACCCGTCAGGAGCAGAAGAAACTGAAAAAACAGATTCAGAAGCAACAGATCAAACGGGATTATGCCAAAGCGAAGCGAAGTGAACAGACAGTAGGAACAGCTACAAAAGGTACGATTGATTATATCAAGAAGATTGGCGGCAAAGTCACCAACTTCTTTAAAGAAAACCGGAAGGTGTATATCAGTGTAGCAGTTCTGATCGGATTGATGTTTCTGATCATAACGAATGTCACGTCATGCTCTGCAGTGTTTTTACAAAATGTGATCACTTATACCGGAACCAGTTATCTGTCATCGGATCAGGCAATCCGGGAAGCGGAACTGTATTACACACAGCTGGAAGCTAATCTGCAGGAGCGGATCAACAACATGGAATCTGAAGAACCGGGACATGAGGAATACCGATATAACATCGGACCTATTGAGCATGATCCGTTTATCCTGATCAGTTATTTGTCAGCAAAGTATGAAGAATTTACCTTTGAACAGGTCAAGCCAGAACTGGATGCTCTTTTTGCATTGCAGTATCGGTTAGAAACAGAAGCAGTCAATGAGACTGTGACAGAGACAGCAATTGTAAGAGTTGGAGAATCTTTGGGACAGGTTGTGACCAGTGGGTATTGTAACTGCCCAATTTGTTGTGGTATTTGGAGCGGAGGACCGACTGCCAGTGGAGCATATCCAACTGCCAATCATACCTTAGCGGTAGATGCTTCCAATCCGTTTGTACCAATGGGAACAAAGGTAGTTATGAATGGTGTCGAATATACGGTAGAAGATACCGGAGCTTTCGCAAGATACGGTGTACAGTTTGATGTCTATTATGACAGTCATGCGGCAGCATCTGCACATGGACATCAAACATGGGAATGTTATCTGGCAGATGATAATGGAAGCAATGAAGTGGAAGTGACCAGGACAAGAGATGTAGATGTGCTGAATGTCACCTTAAATAGTGGAAACCTGATGTCAATCTGTCAGGACAGGCTGGGATTTTTCCAGAAAGAACTGTTCAGTGCCTACAACGATACAAAAGGCAACTTGCAGATGTTTGCAACACCGGTTGATTTTAACTGGTATTCCAGTGTGACCAGCTATTATGGATACCGGATTCATCCAATATCAGGAGCAAATCAGCTTCATAATGGTATGGATATCGGAGCACCGGAAGGGACAAAAGTAATGGCAGGGCTGACCGGAACGGTTACAACTTCTGTTTATAACGACAGCTATGGCAATTATGTTGTGATCAAGGACAGTAAAGGCTATGAACTACGGTATGCACATTTAAGCAGCCGGAGTGTATCTGCAGGAGCATCCGTCACGAAAGGTGATGAGATAGGGCTTGTAGGAAATACTGGAAATTCTACAGGAAGCCATCTTCACATTGAACTTCTGAAAAATGGAGAGCGGTTAAACCCGATCTTTTATCTGGAAACAGGAGAAGGGGCAGGATTTGGCGGCAATGAATATACCAGTGAAGCAGCACAGCGTTTGTTAAATGAAGCAGCGAGATATCTTGGGACACCGTATGTGTGGGGTGGATATTCGCCAAGTGGATTTGACTGTTCTGGATTCGTAAGTTACTGCCTGACACATTCAGGTGTAAGGAATACAGGAAGATTAACGGCACAGGGATTGTATGACATTTGTACGCCGGTATCTCAGTCAGAAGCACAGCCAGGAGATCTGATCTTCTTTACAGGTACTTACGATGCAGGAGTTCCGGTAACGCATATCGGAATCTATGTAGGCAATGGTCAGATGATCCATTGTGGACATCCGGTGCAGTATACGTCCATCAATTCTCCATACTGGCAGAGCCATTTCTATGGATTTGGACGATGGTAAGAAAAAAAGGGCGGCTGCATCAGCCGTCCGGAAAGGAGAAGCGATGAAAAGTCTTGAAAAAGCAACGGCAGATTATGAGAAAGCCAAGGAAAAAATGGAAGCATCCAAAGCCAGATATGAAGCAGACTTAAAGCGGTTCAAGGCTGCGGAGATTGCAAAAACAGAAGCAGAAAATCTGGAAATTGTAAAAATTATCCGTGCAATGGATATGAGTATTCCGGAATTGGAAGCTTTCAAAAAGAGAATGAAAAATGAATTGCCCGGCAGGGTAGAAATACAGAAGGAGGAAACAAAAGCCGATGATGAATCTGGAAAAAATGAAACAGAAGAAGAGAACAATTACTAAAAGCAGGGTAAAAAAGAGCTTGCTTGCAGCAACGACATTTCTTTGCCTGACAACACCTTTGCTCCAGACACAGACTGCTTATGCAGCTGAGAATACCACACCTGCGATTACGATTGAGAAACCGGATGGCTGGAAACAGGGTGAAACAACCATTGCTGTTACGGTAGATGCCAGCCATATGCCGGAAGGTTTCTCAATAGCAAAGATTGAAGCAAAAGCAGGAAAAGATGGAAGCTGGCAGGATGTAACCGGAAGCGGAAGTATCACGATCACTGGAAACCAGACAGTGTATGTGCGTGTGACAGATGGTGAGGGGAAGGTCTATGAGCAGAATCGCTCTATTAAGTGTTATGACACGGAAAAGCCGACACTCTCTGCTTCCCTGACAGATGGTGTGCTGACGATTCAGGGGAATGATACAGTATCCGGGATTACTGCGGTAACCGTCAATGGCACCACTTATACAGACTTGAAGGATGGAATGCTGAGAGTACAACTGACACAGAAAGATTTTACTACAAAACAGATTGAGATTACGGTAACAGATGGTGCTGGAAATACTTCTGAAAAGTATGTGTTGCAGAATCCTTACTATGAATGGGCAAAGAAGCAGGCAGAAAAACAGAAATCTTCCAGGGACAGCAATGGTGCAATGGCAACTACGACCAGTGCAGATGCAACGGGGACTGAGAAAACAACGACTTCTCCGCTTCCGCAGGATGCACAGGCTTCTGAGCCGACAGATGCAAAAGGAACCGTGGATGATCGGACAGTAACAGGTATTGAGGAACAGCTTAATAAAGAAGGCGAGACGGCAGAAGCCGTTACCAAAACAGCTACGGAAGGCACAAAAGAGTTTTATACCATTTCAACGAAGAGTGGTAAGATTTTCTATTTGATTATTGACAATTCAAAATCTCAGGATAATGTGTATTTCCTTACCGAAGTCAGTGAGAAAGACCTGATGAACTTCACACTTTCTGATTCTGTGACACTTCCGGAAGTAGATATTGTTTATGCAGAACCAGAGAAACAGGCTGAAGAAGAAAAGCCGGAAACGACAGAGACAGATGAGAAAGATAAGGTGGAGGATGAAATCCAGATGCCAGAAGATAAAAGCCCATTTGGAACGTATCTTCTGATTGCGCTGGTAGCAGTCGGAGCTGCGGCAGGAGGATATTACTTCAAAGTCTATAAACCAAAGCATGAATATGATGACGAGGATGAGATGGAAGAGGATGAAGATGAATCCGAAGATTCAGAGTCAGAAAAACGGGAAGTAGACGATGCAGATGAGCAGGAAGAAAGTGCAGAACCGGAAATCCTGAGAGATGAAGATTTCAATGATGATGTACTGGAAGATGAAGAAGAGGAGTAGGAGTAAATGAAATTAGTGATTGCAGAAAAGCCATCGGTTGCGATGGCACTGGCTTCGGTGCTTGGAGCCAGAACAAGAAAAGATGGCTACGTGGAGGGAAACGGTTATATCGTTTCCTGGTGCGTAGGACATCTAGTTGGATTATGCGATGCATCGGAATACGATGAAAAATATAAAAAATGGAGATATGAAGATCTGCCGATTGTGCCGGAATGCTGGAGACACAAGGTTTTGGATGGAACAAAGAAGCAGTACGGAATCTTGAAAAAACTGATGAGAGATTCCAATGTAGATGAAGTGATCTGTGCTACTGATGCAGGACGTGAAGGAGAGCTAATCTTTCGTCTGGTGTATGAGCAGGCAGGATGCAAAAAGCCGATGAAGCGGCTCTGGATTTCTTCCATGGAAGAACAGGCAATTAAAGATGGATTTGCGTCATTAAAAGACGGTTCGTGTTATGACAGTCTCTATCAGTCAGCACTTTGCAGGGCAAAGGCAGACTGGCTGGTGGGAATCAATGCGAGCCGTCTTTTTTCCGTTCTGTATAACCAGAATCTGAAAGTTGGAAGAGTGCAGACACCAACACTTGCTATGATCGTTGATCGAAATCAGAAGATCAAGGAATTTACCAAAGAGAAATATTATATGGCTCATATCAAGTTTGATGATATGGATGCAGTCACGGAGCATTTTCAGAAAAAAGAGGATGCAGATAAAGTGACTGCGGATTGTGCGGAGCGTATGTGTGAAGTAGAGAAGGACGATGTGAAGGAGAAAACAGTTCGTCCACCGAAGCTCTATGATCTGACAACCTTACAGAGGGAAGCCAATCGAATGTTTGGTTATACCGCACAGCAGACGCTGGATGCCGTGCAGGAGATGTATGAGCAGAAGCTTGTTACTTATCCGAGAACAGACAGCCAGTATCTGACAGATGAGATGGGAGAAAGCACAGAAACTCTGATTCAGATGTTACTTGGGAAAATGCCCTATGCCGAAGGGCTGGAATATCAGCCGGACGTGAGTAAGGTATTAAATTCAAAGAAAGTATCTGATCACCATGCGATTATCCCAACCATGGAAGTAGCCAAAGCAGATATTGGTGAACTGAAAGAGCGAAACCGCAAGATTTTGCATCTGATCAGTGCCAGGGTACTGACAGCAACCGCAGATCCTTATATTTATGAGAGCCATAAATGTCAGATTACCTGTAATTATCATACGTTTTATCTCACGGCAAAGAAAACAAAGCAGGAAGGATTCAAGGCAATCGAAAATAAAATGAAACAGTTCTTTGGCGTAAAGAGTGAGAAAGAAGAGCCGGAGCTGGATATCTGGGCAGGCAAGCATTACGGTCCTTGTGATTCTTTTGTATCGGAGCATTTTACACAGCCACCGAAACAGTACACAGAAGATACCCTGCTTTCTGCGATGGAACGTGCTGGGAACGAAGAACTGATCGAAGATACGGAAAAGAAAGGACTTGGTACTCCGGCAACAAGGGCAGCCATCATTGAAAAACTGATTCAGTCTGGTTTTGTGAAAAGGGAAAAGAAAAATCTGGTGCCGACAGATGATGGCAATGTACTGATTACGGTTCTGCCGGATGAGATTAAATCCCCGAAGATGACAGCAGAGTGGGAAATGGCATTGAATCACATTGCCCAGAATACAGAGACAGCAGATGAATTTCTAAATGGGATTACAGAGCTGATGCAGGAACTGGTTGCCAGATATCAGGGTATTTCAGAAGAAAAGAAAGGGCAGTTTCAGGGAAAAGCAAAAGGAGAAGTCATTGGCAAATGTCCCCGCTGTGGAGCAGATGTCAGGGAAGGAAAAGTAAACTTTTACTGTTCTGACCGGAACTGTGCTTTTACCTTGTGGAAGAATGATAAATTCCTTGCAAGCCAGGGGAAAAAGATGGATAAGGCGGCAGCAAAGAAGTTTCTGTCTAAAGGAAAAATCCATTATAAGGATCTGGTATCCAGAAAAACAGGGAGACAGTATGAAGCAACTGTGGAAATGGTTGATCCCGGCGAGGGAAATGTGCAGTTCAATCTGATTTTCCCACAACGATAAGTAGTGTATGGCAGGCAGTCTAAGGACTGTCTGTTTTCATACAAATACTATGAAAGAGAGGACCTTAGCATGAAGAAAAAAGGTAATTTTAGAAAAGTAGTATCTGGCTTGCTGGCAGGCATGACAATGCTTAGTACAGTGCTGTCTCCGATGACGGCATATGCAGCGGAGATCCAGCCAGAGGAAAAACCTCCACTTTATGAGGAAGTGAAAGACCTTCTGGATGAAGATGAGGTGGTGACTGCCAAAGATTATGAAATTGAAACAGGCAGTGTATTTGATGTGAAATCAGACTACACAGGACTGGAAATCAAGGATGCTGACAAGGTTAAAGTCACATTCGAGGAAGCAAAGAACGACAAGGATGAGGATTTTACGACAGATCATGCGGACACTTACAAAGCGGTCTATTATGTGGAACCGGTAAATCAGGAGCATCCGAAGTATCAGATCAGCCGAAAGCTGATTGTGCGTGAGAAAGAAACAGAAACGCAGACAGAAACTGCAGGGAGTGAAGCAGTGACTGAATCCGAAACCGCTGGCAGTGAACAGCAGACAGAAGAAGCGGAGGATTCAGAAGCAGACTCGGAGATTACCGATATTGACGCTGATGAATTTGATGATTTAGTAGAGCAGGCACAGAATCAGGATACCTATGATGAAGAATCAGGGTTAGAGCTTCACGATGTTTTGGAACAGGCAGGAGACGAAGGGGTGGATCTTGATTCTATGGAAGAGGGAGAGATTGCAACATTTGAAGCAGTTTCGGCTTATTCAGCAAGAACTACACAGCAGGTAACGATTGAAAAAGGACCTCTGTATAGATATGCAGATTATAATCTTGGAACCTATCTGACAGAGCCGTACTATATCAGCTACGGAAGCGTCAGAGCAACTGCGTATTGTGTACAGCCAGCAAAACCAGGACCAGGATCTGGAAATTATACAATCACAAAGATCGGGGACAATCAGGCGTTAGCAAAAGTGTGTTATTACGGTACAGATGCCGCAGGGAGCGAAAGTTTTTTTGCGAATAAACACACGGATTTCTCAGAAGGAAAAAGATTCATCATTATTCACATGGCTGCATCGTATGCCAATGGAAGCAGTGATGCATTCTATGGAACAAATGCTACAGGCGAGGCTTTGGCAAAAGAACTCTATAATTATTGTGTGAATAAGCCGGAAATACCAGATGTAGCGATGTCATTTTCAAAACCGAATGTAAAAGCTTATGTAGATGGAAATGTTCAGAGAACGGAGAACATTAAGTTCAATGCATCTTCCCAGCAGAAAATTACAATGGACTTACCAAAGGGTGTAAAGCTCCATAATGTATCTACTGGAAATGTAAGTGCGGCAGGTGCAAGCGTAACAATTGGAGGAGGAACTACGTTTTATCTTTCAGCACCTCTGACACAGACAAAAGATGTAAGTGCTACTTTTTCTGCAAAAATGAAGGGTAGTATTACAAAAGATTATTCAGCATATAAACTGACTACGAATGCAAGTGTTCAGGATCTGGCATTTGTGTTTGGAGAAGGTGTCGCTGATGAAAAATATGTAAGCTTAAAGGTGTCATGGATTGAACAGGCTACGATCGAAATCGTAAAGAAAGACGATACAGCGAATGTCAATCTTGCAGGTGCAGTATTTGGCGTTTACAGCGATGAGGCTTGTACAAAGCTGATCACTCAGATGCCGGCAACAGATAAGAATGGAAAATCTTCTGTTACGATCATCAAGACACAGGATACCGTTTATCTGAAAGAGATCACAGCACCACAGGGATATGTAGTAAATGCAACGGCAACAAATGTAAAACTGGTAGCAAGTAAGACTTCCTCTGTGACTGTAGAAAATAAAGAACAGCTTGCAGAGCTTACCATTTACAAAGAAGGACAGGTTCTTACCGGAGCAGATGTCAGTGAAAATGGAACGGTATTCCAGTATGAAAACCGCAGACAGAAAAATGCAGTGTATAACGTGTATGCCGGGGCAGATATCGTAACTGCTTATGGCACAAAAGTGTACAGCAAAGGTGACCTGGTAAAAGATAATCTGACTACGGGAGAGAATGGTTCTGTTACACTGAAGAACCTGCATCTTGGAAGCTATGTGGTGAAAGAAGCAAAAGCACCGGACAATTTCTATAACGGCAGCGAAGAAAAGCCAGTGACTCTGACTTATGCCGGACAGAATAAAGAAGTTGTATTTGCAGATGTGACTTTTAACAACGAAAGACAGAAAGCAGATGTTTCCGTAGTAAAACAGGATAAAGATACAAAGAAACCACTGAATGGCGGTATTTTTGCTCTGTATGCATTCGATGATATTAGAAATGCAGACGGAACCGTTGTTGTGAAAAAAGGAACACTGATTGAGAAAGCAACTACTGGAGCAGATGGAACTGCAAAATTCACAGCAGATCTTCCGATTGGATATTCCTATTCCGTAAAAGAAGATCAGGCGCCGGAAGGCTATGTAAGAAATACAGAAGATGTGTATACGTTCAAGTTTTCTTACACCAATGATAAAGAAGCAACCGTATCTTTCGCCCATACCTTCAGCAATGACCGTGTGACAGCAAAGATCAATCTTTATAAAGTGGATAAAGAGACAGGAAAAGCAGTACCGCAGGGAGATGCCACATTGAAAAGTGCAGTTTATGGACTGTATGCCCGTGAAGATATCGTGCATCCGGACGGAGCAACCGGAACTATTTATAAAGCAGGAGAACAGGTAGCATCTCTTACAACAGATGACAAAGGACAGTCTTCTGTAAAAGGTTTATATCTTGGCAAATATTATGTCAAAGAGATCACACCGCCGACCGGATACCTGGCAGATACAGAAGAGCATGATCTTGTGTGCAGTTATGAAGGAGATATGACAGCAGAAGTAAAAAGAGAGTGCACTTCCAGTGAGCAGGTCATCAAACAGCCATTTCAGATCATCAAAGCAGCCAACAATGGAAAGACCGATGCAGATCTGTTATTCGGAGCCGGATTTACAGTTTATCTGAAATCTTCTCTTACAAAGAAAGCAGATGGAAGCTATGATTTTGATTCTGCCAAACCAGTAGTGAGTGGAGAAAATGGAGCAACTGAGATTTTCACAGATGAAAAAGGGTATGCCTGCAGTATTCCATTACCATTTGGAAGCTATATCGTGCGTGAAACTACAACACCGCACAATTACAAGCCAGTCGATGATTTTGAAGTGAATATCACAGAACATCATCCAAACGAGCCACAGATCTGGCGAGTGCTTCTGGATGAAGAGTTTAAGGCAAAACTGAAAATCGTGAAAAAAGACGATGAAACAAAGAAATCTGTATTGATTGCCGGAACAGAATTTAAGGTATATGACCTGGACAACAAGAAGTATGTGGAGCAGGTAACAACTTACCCAGTGACAACTACTCACAAGTCCTATTTTACGGACAGCCAGGGATATCTGATCATGCCGAAGAATCTGAAGATCGGACATTACCGGATTGAGGAAGTCAACGCACCGGAAGGGTACACAATCAATAAGAACTATGTAGAGATTGCGGTGGATGCAAACACAGCATACCAGATGGATTCTGAGAGCGGAGATGCCATTATTACGGTAGACTACGAGAACCATCCGGTAAAAGGAAAGCTGACGATCTATAAAAAAGGTGAGATGCTGACCGGATTTAAAAAGGATTTTATTTATGAAGAAAGATACCTGAAGGGTGCATCATTTCATGTCTATGCAGCTGAAAATATCTATACACCGGATTATCAGAAAGATGAAAACGGAAACAGACAGCTGATCTATGCAAAAGATGCACTGGTAACAACGGTAACGACCGGGGAAGACGGAAAAGCAGTTGCTGATAACCTGCCGCTTGGTTCTTACTATGTGGTAGAAAAGACTGCACCGGAAGGATTCGTCCTGAACCATGACAGATCGGATGTCTCATTTGTCTATGCGGATCAGGATACACCTGTGATCGAACAGGAAGTGATGGTTGGCGATGACCGCCAGAAAGTTGCAATCCAGGTAGAAAAACAGGATGCAGAAAATGGTGCAACCGTAGCAGGAGCTGTCTTTGGCATCTATAACACAGAAGATCTGAAGAATGAGAAAGGTGAGATCATTGTAAAGGCAGATACACTTCTGCAGGAAATGACTTCTGATAACGATGGTCTTGCAGCATGTACGCTGGATCTGCCGCTTGGACAGTATTATGTGAAAGAGTTAAAAGCACCGGCGGGATTTGTATCCTCTGATGAAGTTCTGAATTTGGATGCTTCTTACCAGGGACAGGATGTGAAGACAGTAAAACTGAAAACAGTGAAAAAGAACCAGCCGACAACAGTTGAAATCACAAAATCTGATGTAACAACAGGTGTGGAACTGGATGGGGCAAAACTCACCGTTCTTGATAAAGAAGGAAATGTTGTGGATCAGTGGACTTCTGTAAAAGATCAGCCACATGTGATCAAACGACTGACAGTTGGAGAGGAATACACTCTTCGTGAGGAAATGGCACCTTATGGATATCTGAAAGCAACGGATGTGAAGTTCACGCTGAAAGATACTGCCGAGATTCAGAAAGTAGAGATGAAAGATGAAGTTCCAACAGGACTTCTAATCATCAACAAAAATGGAGAGTTTTTGGATAAGGTAACACTTCTGGATCAGGTAAAAGGTACTGTGGAGCATCTCTTTGAATATGTAACCGGAAGCCTTTCAGATGTGACGTTCGATGTATTTGCTGCGGAAGATATCAAAGCGGCAGATGGTGTCAGTGAAGATTATTTCAAAGCAGATGAAAAAGTGGGAACCATTACCACAGATTCTAATGGTATTGCACAGATGGGAGATCTCCCGGCTGGCAAGTACTATGTGAAGGAAGTAAAAACAGCCCATGGTTATGTGCTGGACAAAGAGCCGAGATATGTTGACCTTTCCTATCGTGATCAGGATACACCAGTTATCACTTATGATGAGAAATGGCAGAATGCCCGTCAGAAAGTAAAGGTTACGGTTCTGAAGAAAGAAAAAGATACAGAACGTGTCCTTGCAGGTGGTGTCTTCGGTCTTTATACCAGTGAAGATATCAAAAATGCAAAGGGCGAGGTACTCCTTGAGAAAGACAGTCTGATCGAGCAGCGGGTAACGGATGAAAAAGGACAGATTACTTTTACGGCAGATCTTCCGGTAGACGGAAAATACTATGTGAAAGAGATCTTTGCGCCGGACGGATTTGTTACAACAGAAGAAGTACAGGAATTTACCTTTGAATATGCCGGAGAAGACCAGGCAGAAGTAAGCTACGACTTTACTTTTGAAAATCAGTCAACCACAGTGGAGCTGACCAAAACAGACCTGACAACAGGCAAAGAACTTCCAGGTGCACACCTGAAAGTGATGGATTCAGATGGCAATACAGTGGATGAATGGACTTCTACGGAAGAATCCCATGTGATTAAAGAACTGGTTGTTGGTAAGGAATACACCATAACAGAGACAAAACCGGCAGATGGAT
>ENA-OQHR01000645-OQHR01000645.1-human-gut-metagenome-genome-assembly--contig:-NODE-645-length-23264-cov-4.605814_pt1 | contig 23264 bp, 12 predicted proteins | sample MGYA00242566_ERZ504725 | MGnify/ENA primary metagenome ERZ504725 (study PRJEB26092, sample SAMD00036217) | human gut metagenome | host: Homo sapiens | study: EMG produced TPA metagenomics assembly of... | reverse complement strand
CGTGGCGGTCGTCCCGGTCAGGGAGCGCAGGGCGCCAAGCCGGGGCAGTGGGGGCATAACCGTCCGGGTCAGACCGGCGGCGCCCGACCTGCGGGCGGCAACCGCTTCGGTGCCGGCGCTGGCACCGGCGCTGGTCAGGGCGGCGGCTTCCAGAACAACTCCAACACGTCCGGAACCGGTCCGTCGCGCGGCGGCGGTCGCGGTCGCGGCGGCGCGGCCGGCGCATTCGGCCGTCAGGGCGGCAAGTCGTCCAAGGCCCGCAAGAACCGTCTCGCGAAGCGTCAGGAATTCCAGGAGATGAAGGCACCCGTCATCGGCGGCGTGCGCATCCCCACCGGCAACGGCCAGACCGTTCGCCTGCGTCAGGGCGCCTCGCTCGCCGATCTGGCGGAGAAGATCAACGTCAACCCGGCGGCCTTGGTCACCGTGCTGTTCCATCTCGGCGAGATGGCCACGGCCACCCAGTCGTTGGACGAATCCACCTTCCAGATCCTGGGCGAGGAGATCGGCTGGAACATCCAGATCGTCTCCGCCGAGGAGGAGGACAAGGAGCTGCTGCAGCAGTTCGACATCGACCTTGACAGCGAGGAGCTGCAGGAGGACGAGGACCTGAAGCCGCGTCCGCCGGTCGTCACCGTCATGGGCCATGTCGATCACGGTAAGACCCGACTGCTCGACACCATCCGCAAGACCAACGTCATCGCCCGCGAGGCCGGCGGCATCACCCAGCGCATCGGCGCCTATCAGGTGACCGTCGATCTGGAAGGCGAGAAGCGCAAGATCACGTTCCTCGACACCCCTGGCCACGAGGCATTCACCGCCATGCGTGCCCGCGGTGCCGAGCTCACCGACGTCGCGATTCTCGTGGTCGCCGCCGATGACGGCGTGATGCCGCAGACCGTCGAGGCCATCAACCACGCGCAGGCGGCCAAGGTGCCGATCGTCGTGGCCGTCAACAAGATCGATAAGCCGGGCGCGAACCCGGAGAAGGTCCGTGGCCAGCTCACCGAGTTCGGCCTCGTGCCGGAGGAGTACGGCGGCGACACCATGTTCGTCGACATTTCCGCCAAGCAGGGCACCAATGTCGACAAGCTGCTCGAAGCCGTGCTGCTCACGGCCGACGCCGACCTCGACCTGCGCGCGAACCCGGATATGGACGCCCGTGGCGCCACCGTCGAAGCCCGACTCGACAAGGGCCGCGGCGCTGTGGCGACCGTGCTCGTGCAGCAGGGCACCCTGCGCATCGGCGACGCCATCGTCGCCGGCACCTCGTACGGCCGCGTGCGCGCCATGCTCGACGAGAACGGCAACCACATGAAGGAAGCCACCCCGTCCACGCCCGTGCAGGTGCTGGGTCTGACGTCCGTGCCGACCGCCGGCGATCTCTTCCTGGTCGCATCCGACGACCGCACCGCCCGCCAGATCGCCGAGAAGCGCCAGGCCACCGAACGCGCCGCGCAGCTCGCGAAACGCCGCAAGATCGTCTCGCTCGAAAGCCTCAAGGAGCAGTTCGCCAAGTCCGAGGTGGACATGCTCAACATCGTCATCAAGGGCGACTCCTCCGGTTCCGTCGAGGCGCTGGAAGACTCCCTGATGAAGATCGAGGTGTCCGACGAGGTCGGCATCCAGGTCATCCACCGCGGCGTCGGCGCGATCACCCAGAACGACGTCAACCTCGCGACCGTCGACAAGGCCGTCATCATCGGCTTCAACGTGCGCCCGAACCGTCAGGTGGCGGATCTGGCCGACCGTGAAGGCGTCGAGATCAAGTACTACTCGATCATCTACAAGGCGATCGAAGACATCGAGGCCGCCCTCAAGGGCATGCTCAAGCCGGAATACGAGGAGGTCGTCACCTCCCACTCCGAGATCCGCGAGATCTTCCGCTCCTCCAAGTTCGGCAACATCGCCGGCGTCATGGTGCAGGACGGCGAGGTCAAGCGCGGTACGAAGTGCCGTATCCTGCGCAACGGCGTCGCCACGGTCAACGACCTGGAGATCTCCTCGCTGCGTCGTTTCAAGGACGACGTGCAGTCGGTCAAGGAAGGCTACGAGGCCGGTATCAACCTCGGCACTTTCAACGACATCGAGCTCGGCGACATCATCGAGACCTTCGAGATGCAGGAAGTCGAGCGCAAGTAAGGCGCATATATACATGGGAGGCGGGCGCTTTCGGGTGTCCGCCGCTTTTTCGCGGACGGGCGCAGCGAACCATTCTCATTACGGTTCGTGCGCCCCCCGTTTTTCGCCAATGAACAGTATTCGCTGCTGATGGCCGGAACTCCGGGCTTTTCGGTTTTGTTCGATTGTGCGCTAATGTGCGCAATCCCCGCATGTTTCTTATTGAGAACGATTCGCTGTGAGCCTTCGAGTAGGGGATGTGCGAATATGATACGAGTGATATTGTCAGCGGTTCGCCGCGCAATCGAGGAAAAGGATTTTTATGGCAGGAACGAACCCGCGCGCCGCACGAGTCGCGGCGCTGATCCAACGGGTGATCGCGTCGTCGATGGAAGCTCAGCTGCACGACAAGCGGCTTGCGAGCGTGACCATCACCGATGTGCGCGTCACCAATGACTTGCAGATCGCCAAGGTGTACTGGACTCAGCTTGGGCATGATGGGCGCGAGCAGGGGGAGCGCAAGCGCGCCAAGCAGGCGCTCGATCAGGCGAAAGGGCGGCTGCGTTCGCTGGTCGGCTCCAAAGCCGGCCTGCGACTGACCCCGCAGCTGCAGTTCATCTATGACGAGGTGCCGAGCGAGGCGCATGAGATCGAGGATATCCTGGCTGTCGCGCACAAGCGTGACGAGGAGATCGCCAAGGCGCGCGAGACCGCGCAGTACGCGGGCGACGCCGACCCGTACAAGCATCCTGAAGAGCGCGATGACGACGAGTTTGACGATGACGACGAGTACGACGAGTACGCGGACGACCTCGACGATGACGACGTCGAAGGCAACGGCATCGGCGTCGAGACCCTGGAAGATGACGCCGAGAACGCGGCGGACGAGGCAACGGGCGACCGCTGAGCCTCATATCAGCGGTTCTGCGAGACGGGAGAGAATTCACTGATGGGGACCGTACCCGAAGCCTCGGGCGGCGAGCAGGCTCCGATCGTGGCTACGCAAGCCGCGCCTGTGGCTGGCTCCGCCGCGCCGGCGACTCCTACGTCGGGATTGTTGGTCGTGGACAAGCCGCGTGGCGTCACCAGTCATGACATCGTCGCGGCTGCGCGCGGCGCATTGCATATGAAAAAGGTGGGGCACGCCGGCACCCTCGACCCGATGGCCACCGGCGTGCTGGTCGTCGGATTCGGCAACGCCACGCGGTTGCTGAACCATATCGTCGAACACGACAAGACCTATGAGGCGACGATTCGCCTCGGCCAGTCCACCACCACCGATGATGCCGATGGCGAACTGCTGTCGGCTACCTCGCCCGAGCGCTGGCAAGAGCTGCTGGCATTGCCGGTCGCCGGTGGGCCTCAGTCGGCTGGCGAGAATGGGCCTGTGAACGCGGCCAAGGGTTCGGCCGTGGCAGCCGCAAAGGTCGCGGATGACGGCTCCGCGTATCATCCGCATCAGGAAGCGTTTTTGCCGGATGGCCAGCAGCTGTGGCGCGACCGTATCGATGACATCATCGCATTGCAGCTCACCGGCAGCATCGAGCAGGTGCCGAACACGTTCTCCGCAATCAAAATCAACGGTCAACGTGCCTATGATCTGGCCCGCGACGGCAAGGACGTGCAGCTCAAGGCGCGTCGGATCACCGTCAGCGCGTTCGGTGTGCTGGATGTGCGGTTCGGCTATGCCCCGACGCGGCAGCTAGGACTTCCGCTCGTCTCGGCGGCGGACGGGCGGGCAACGACGGAACGGGATGACGCGGAGGCGACGCCGGTGATCGACGTCGATGTGCGCGTCAGCTGCTCGGCGGGCACATATATCCGCGCGCTCGGGCGCGACCTGGGCGCGGCGCTGGGAGTCGGCGGGCACCTGATACGGCTGCGGCGCACGCGGGTGGGCGGTTTCGACGTCTCCTCGCCGAATGTCATCACCGCGCACGTGGAGACACGCGAGTACACCGACCGCAACGGCAACCACCAGTCCCGCAACCGCGCCGTGCTCGATGTGATTGGCGACGAGCTCGCAGGCAAGGCGCTGACGATGCTGGATGCCGCGCGAGGCACCATGCCGCTGCTCGCCATCACCGATCAGGACGCCGTCAACCTGCGGTACGGCCGGCGTATCCCCTATGACATCCACGGTACGGCCGCCGCGTATCTGCCGCAGAGCGGGGAAGTGGTGGCGCTCGTCGAGCGCGCCAAGCGTGGCGAGGCCAAGCCGGCCACCGTATTCGGCGCGTAATGCGTCACTGTGTGCGAGGCGCGTCACGCTGTGCGTCCACGCACACAGTGACGGCGCCCGCACACAGTGACGGCATCGGGACGGCATGATGCAAATCAGTTCATCATTTCGGTGGCGCAGCCGCACTGGTGGCGGGTATCATGGAAGGCCGGAACCATGCCCACAAGCCGCATATACGGCGCAACACGTGAAGGAACACCATCACCCATGAAAATCACGACTCTTGCCCCGGACGCCTCCGGGCTGGTCGAATGGCCGACGCTGAGTGCCAACAGGAAATCCGTGGTCACGGTCGGCGTGTTCGACGGCATGCACCGCGGCCATCAGGCGGTCATCCGCCGAGCGGTGGAACTCGCCAAGGCCGACAAGGCGTTTTCCGTGGTGGTGATGTTCGACCCGCGTCCCGGTGTCGTGCACGCGTACGCGGCCGCCCATGACGGGCAGGAGCCGGGCGACGGCTTCTGCGACCCCATGGCGCTGACCAGCGTCGACCAGAGGCTGCGGACGCTGGAGAACCTTGGCGTGGACCATGTGCTGATCGTGCGCTATACGCTGGCGTTCGCCACGAAATCATATCGGTTCTTCCTCGGCCAGATGGTCGGCAAACTGGGCATGCGCACGCTGGTGCTGGGAACGGATGCGGCGATGGGCGCCAACCGCGCTGGCGATGTGAAGGCCATCGGAGTCCTCGCGCAGGCCACCGGCGTGTTCGAGCTTGAGATCGTCGACGACCGCGGCCCAGGTCATGTGCGCGTGCCGGCCGACGTCACCCCGCAGATGCCGAGCGAGCCTGGGGAGCCTGTGGATCCGACCGAAGGCATGACCAAGGCGCAGCTGCGCGCGTGGAGCAAGAAGCATCAGGGGCGCGAAGTGCGCGTGTGGAGCTCGACGAACGTGCGATACCTGCTCGCACATGGTCGTATCAAGGCCGCCGACGAGATCCTCGGCCATGCGCACGCCATCGAGGGAACGGTGGTGCACGGCGAGGAGCGCGGCCGCACAATCGGTTTCCCGACGGCGAACCTGGGGAGCATGATTGACGGTTATATTCCGGTGGATGGCGTGTATGCCGGCTGGCTGATCGATTTGGGCGCGGCGGGAGCGACCGCCGACTCCGACGAGAACGCCTCCGACGACAACAGCGGCAGCGGCAATGCCTCGGTGATTCCGCGCGTGTATGATTCTGGCTCATCCAAGGCCAGGCTCGCCGCCGAATCACCCTACCGGTGGCCGGCAGCGATCTCCATCGGCACGAAGCCGACCTTCAACGAAGAGACCGGTCTCAATGAGCGGGTGGTCGAGGCGTACGCGGTCACCGACGAATGGCTGGACCTGTATGGTCACGACGTGCGCGTCGAATTCGCGGGATTCCTGCGCCCGCAGGTGAAATTCGACAGTGCCGATGCGCTCAAGGACGAATTGACGCGCAACGTTCAGGAGACCAGGGAACTGACCTCCGCGCGTTGAGCGCGGCAGGAGCGCCCGACAGACGCCGGTCTCTCCACCTGCGTCCGAACGGTATCGGCATAGGCTCGCATGCGCTGAATCGCGCCGCTATCGTGCCTCGCGTATCTTGCGCGTGCCGTGTCGTCACCGTCACCGTCACTGTCAGACGACGCCCAGAGACTCCAGCGCGTCGCGCAGATGCGTCACCTCTACGATGCGCAGCCCCTCGATGGTGACACGCTTGCGCATCGGCGGCACCACCGCCGTGGCGAACCCGAGCCGCGCGGCCTCGCGCAGCCGGTGCTCCAGCCGCGGCACCGGCCTAATCTGCCCGGTCAGGGAGATCTCGCCGATGGCGCACGTGTCTCGCGCGATTGGCTTCGACCTGGCCGCACTGGCCAGCGCCGCCACAATCGCCAGATCACAGGCTGGTTCCTTCGCCAGTCCTCCCGCGATCGTCGATACATACAGGTCGTTCGCCAGCAGGTTCACCTTGCCATGTCGGTACAGCACGGCGGTGAGCATAGCGATGCGGTTCGTCTCGACCCCCACCACCGCCCGCCGCGGTGTCGGCAGCACGGAACTGGTCACCAGCGCCTGAATCTCAATGGGCAGGCTGCGATGGCCGTCCAGCGTGAACGTCACGCACGTGCCCTCCACACGTTCGTCGGCGGACGACAGGAACAGTCCCGAGGGATCGCTGACCTCCTCGATGCCCTCGCCACTCATATCGAAACACCCGACCTTATCCGTAGGCCCGAACCGGTTCTTCACCGCCCGCAGCATACGCAGCGCCGTTTCCGGATCGCCCTCGAACTGGCATACCACATCCACCAGATGCTCCAACGTGCGCGGGCCGGCGATGGACCCGTCCTTGGTGACATGCCCGACCAGGAGCACGGGGATGTTCAGCGTCTTCGCCGTGTCGATCAGCGCGCTCGCCACCTCGCGCACCTGCGTGGATCCGCCGGAGATGCCATCGACGTCCTGCGAGACGATGGTCTGCGCCGAATCCACGATCGCCAGTGTCGGCCGCGTCCTCTCGATCAGCCCCAGCACGGTGGCGAGATCGGTGGTGGACGCCAGTAGCAGGTTCTGCTCCATCGCATTGACCCGCGACGCCCGCAGACGCACCTGCGCCTGCGATTCCTCGCCGGAGACGTACAGCACCGAGCCGTTGGGCTGGCCTGCGGCGATGTTGCCGGCAGTCTCCAGCAGCAGTGTCGACTTGCCGATGCCGGGTTCGCCCGCGATCAGCACGACCGAGCCGGGCACGATGCCGCCGCCGAGCACGCGGTCGAACTCGCCGAAACCCGTGGACAGCCGTGACGCCGTGGACGTGTCTATCTGGGTGATGGGCGTCGCCGCGCTGACGATGGACACGGCCGCCTGCGTGCGTGAGGTGCGGCCCGGCGCCGCGGTGCGCGACGACGATGCGGCGGGACGGGCCTCGTGGAATTCCTCCACGGTGCCCCACTGCCCGCACTGCGGGCAGCGGCCCACCCATTTGAGACCATCCCAGCCGCATTCGCTGCATACATATCGCGTCGCCGACTTCACCATACCGCAGACCTTAGCACAAAGCGGCACGTCGACGTCGCCGACGAAACGATGCCGTTGCGTCGTATGCGCGTGAGAGAATCACAGCATGGCAAAGACTCAATCCCCTTCCTATCCGCACGGTAGTTCCGCATCGCGCGGCAAGCTGATCGTCGTGATGATCGTCGCCGCGCTGGTCGTCGTGCTTGCGCTGCTGTCCGCGTTCGTATGGCCCGGTTGGGCATTGAACAAGACGGACGAAGTGACGAAGGTGCAGCAGCAGACCGCCGCCGAGCCTACCAAGCCGAGCATCAAGGCCACCGCGCTGCCGGATGACGCATCCGAACTGCTCAAGGCGATGCCGGACAGCGTGCTCAACTACGCGCGCACCAAGGCGGGCGCCAGCGAGACCTGGAAGTCCGCGTCGCCGCTGGAGGAGTACACGCTCACGTACTCCACGGGCAAGTCGGCGAAGGACGTGACCGTCATCGTCGCGCAATGGTCGGACTCCGACACCGTGAAGAAGCAGTACGACGAGCTGGCGAAGAACCTGACCGGCAAGGAGCTGAAGTCCGGGGACGTCAAGGTGTCGGGCAAGAGCACCGGCAGCTACACGGTGAGGGCCGACAGTGAGGATGGCAAGACCGCGACGGCGTTGTGGCAGAACGATACCGCCGTGTTCGAGGTGACCGGCTCCAAGGAATCCGTGCTGCGGTTCTATGAGCCGTTCCCGCTGTGATTTCGTGATAATTCGGGGTGATTTGCGGATTCATGGCGGAAATGGAACGCGCGGATGCGTAAGTCCCTCAATACGTGTACTATTGGGCAAGTTGCAATCTTTAACGTACTAAGGGAGGCTGACGATGGGTTCGGTCATCAAGAAGCGCCGCAAGCGGATGAGCAAGAAGAAGCACCGCAAGATGCTGCGTAAGACTCGCCACCAGCGCAAGTAGTCGTTCGCTCGCAAGCGCGCACACAAAGCCCCGCGACCCTGTCGGCCGCGGGGCTTTTACATTCTCGTCCCCGCTGGCGGAAGCGAACTGGATATGACAGCGCCGGCAGACTCCGATGGGGGGGGGCTGCCGGCGCCGGGATTGAGGCGGCGATTCGCCGCGTTAGGTCACTTGTTGCCGTTGGTCATTACGCGTGGGCCGTTGGGGTCGCCGACGATGACCTTGTCGACCATGTTGAGGAACAGGCCGTGCTCGACGACGCCGACCGTGTTGATCAGGTCCTCGGCGAGATCCTGCGGGTGGTCGATGCGCTCAAGATGCAGGTCCACGACGAAGTTGTTCTCGTCGGTGCGCACTTCCTTGCCGTCGGCGTCGAGGCGCAGCACCGGCTTGTAGTTCTTGGCCTCGAACTGCTTGATGACGTGGCCGGCGCCGAACGGAATCACCTCGACCGGCAGCGGGAACTTGCCGATGGTGTCGACGACCTTGGACTCGTCCACGATCCACACGATTTTGTTGGAGTTCGTGGCCACGATCTTCTCCCACAGCAGTGCGGCGCCGCCGCCCTTGATGCCGTTGAAGTTCTTGTCCACCTCGTCGGCGCCGTCGATGGTGATGTCGATATGATCCACATCATCGATGTCCACGATCTTGATGCCGTAACCTTCGGCCTGCTCCTGCGTGCGACGGGAGGTCGTCACGCCGGTGAACTGCAGGCCCTCCTCCTTGACGCGGCGGCCGAGCTCATCGACCAGGAAACGCACGGTCGAACCGGTTCCGAGACCGGCGATCATGCCGTTCTCGATCAGCTTGGCGGCTTCGATGCCGGCCGCCTTCTTCAGTGCATCCTGCTGTGCCTTGTCCATCATGTACTCCTTGAAATGTCCGTGCATTCCCCTTGGAGGGAAACATGCTTCAAACTTTGGGATTGAAGTCCACCTCTATAGTATCCGGTTCGTGGAACGTCACCGCCGTTCGTCCGGGTTTTGGGAGGAGAACCGTCGCCATTCGGCTGCTATCCCTGCTTGTCCGTATAGAACGCGGCATTGTCGAGGGTGATGGTGCCGTCGCCGTTCACATATCCGTCCACGCGAACCAGTCCGTGGATGATGCGCGGCCGTCCGTCATATGTCGGGCTGGTGGATGGCGGGGGAGTAAAGCGCAGCGTGCCCGACGCGGTGAGGGCGGTCGGTGAGAGCCGCGGCGCCGCAGGTTCGGCCACAGAGCGTGTGGAGCTACCGGACTGTGTGTCCTCGGCCTGTGCCGAATTCGATGACAGTGCGACGGTCGCGTCCGATTCGGTCGTCATAGGAACAGTAGGAGTTGACATCGCAGTGGTGGATGATGTGTCCGACTGGGTCTCGCCGTAGTCGGGCACGCCTTCGGGTTCGGCAAGCAGCTCCGCCAACGATGGCTTGCGGATTCGCTTTGCGACGTTGTCGCCGTCCGATTCGTGCTCGGCTCCCGCTTCACCCGATTCCCCGCCTCGCCCGAGATGGTACTCCTGCGTGGAAATCTTGCCGTCCAGCAGCATCTGCGCATCCTCCGGCACGTCGGTTCCCTTGGCATACTCCGAAGCCAGCAGCGACTGCCATCCCTCCTTCGGCAGATATCCCTCCTGCACGCCGCTGCGGCAGTCGCCGGCATACGTGCGAGCCAGGTCGTCCACCTTCTCGTTGCCGGCGTTGCCCGCGTGCCCTTTGACCCACACGAACTTCACCGAGCCGGCGCGGCGCGACAGCTCGGCGTCGATCGCCCTGATGAGCGCCGCGTTCTTTACAGGCTTCTTCTGCGAGTTCTTCCAGCCGTTCTTCTTCCACCCGTGCACCCACTTGGTGGAACAGTTGATGGCATACTGCGAGTCGGTCTCGATGACCAGCGGCTCCGCGCCGGGATGTGCGCGCAGCGCCTCCAGCACTGCGCACAATTCGCCGATCTGATTCGTGCCGTTCGTGGCGCCGCCGGCATCGCAGTCGCCGCCGTGCTCATGGCCGCCGGAATGTGCCATGTTGAGTTCGTGGTCGGCCCAGGCCCAGCCCATTGGGCCGTTCGGATTGCCCAGGGCGCTTCCGTCTGTCGATACGGTGATGGTCATGACAACAACAGTAACGCACGCCGTGTCACGGCCATGAATCGCCGATGGGCTGCGACACGACCGAAAACGTCGCGATATTTTGTTAATTATATATACTGAATACTGACCAATGATGAACTCACACGAGTCCCCGTGTCACGATGATGCAAAGCAGCATGGTGACGAATAATTCAATGATGAGAGATTCAGCCGGCGCGTCCCCAGTGCCGGACAAGGAAAGGAACCCCAGTATGCGCAGTAAGGCATTAGGAGGCCTGCTTGCCGCGGCTCTGTCGTTGAGCCCGGCAGTGGCCATCGGCGTGCAGACGGCGTACGCGGCAGGCGGCGATACGGCGGCGACCGAATACACGCTGTACCCCAAGCCGCATTCGATCCGTTATGACAGCGGACAGTACATTCTTCGCGACATCAACGTCATCTATGACGATGACATCGATGAAGCCACCCAGGACCGACTGGACGAAGTGGCGGCGCTCAAGAACCTGAACGTCACCGAATCCGACGCCGCAGTCAGCGGCAAGACCAACGTCTATGTGGGCGTGAACGGTTCCGATGGCAAGGCCGAGACTGCCATCGAAAGCAAGTACAGCCCGGATTCCGCCATCTTCGACAAGACCGACTCATACTTCCTCAAGTCCGACAACGGCACGATCTCCGTGCTCGGCAAAGACACCGACGCCAGCTTCTACGGCCTGACCACCCTGTACCAGGTGCTCGGCCAGATCGATAGCCTGACGATCCGCAACTTCACCGTCACTGACTACGCCGACGTGGTCAGCCGCGGTTTCATCGAAGGCTACTACGGCAACCCGTGGAGCACTCAGGACCGCATCAACCTGATGAAGTGGAGCGGCTACTACAAGCTCAACTCGTACTTCTACGCCCCCAAGGACGATCCGAAGCACAACTCGCAGTGGCGTACGCTGTACACGCAGGACGAGCTCGACACCAAGATCAAGCCGCTCGCCGATGCCGGCAACGCCTCCAAGACGCGTTTCGTGTTCGCTCTGCACCCGTTCATGAACAACGCGATTCGGTTCAACTCCGAGGCGAACTATCAGGCCGATCTGAAGGTGCTGCAGGACAAGTTCGCGCAGACCATCGAGGTCGGTGTGCGCCAGATCGCCATCCTGGCCGATGACGCGGCGAACGTGGGCGGTGGCAATTACACCAAGCTGCTCACTGACATGGTCGCGTGGCTCAAGGAGAAGAAGAAGACCTACCCGGACCTCAAGACCACGCTGCCGTTCGTCACGCAGGAATACATGGGCAACGGCGAGCGCTACTACGCCAACTTCCCCAAGGAAGTGCAGATCGTCATGACCGGCGGAAAAGTCTGGGGCGAGGTCTCGCAGAAATTCACCGACAAGTTCACCTCGAACGCCGGCCGCGGCCCCTACATGTGGATCAACTGGCCGTGCTCCGACAACTCGAAGAGCCACCTGATCATGGGCGGCTACGACACGTTCCTGCAGCCGGGCGTCGACCCGTCGAAGATCCAGGGCATCGTGCTCAACCCGATGCAGCAGTCCGAGCCGAGCAAGGTCGGCATCTTCGGCAACGCCACCTACTCGTGGAACATCTGGCAGAGCAAGAACGAGGCCGACCAGGCATGGCAGGATTCGTTCTCGTTCGTCGACCACAACTCCGCCGTGCCGACCGCCGCGTCGAACGCGCTGCGTGAGCTGTCCAAGCACACCATCAACCAGAACATGGATTCGCGCGTCACCGCGCTGCAGGAATCCGTGGACCTGGCTCCCACACTGACCGCCGCCAAGGCGAAGCTGGCTGACGGCATCATCACCGCCCACGACCTGACCGACATCAAGGCCGCGTTCGTCACGCTGCAGAAGGCAGCCAAGACCTACCGCGCCAAGGGCGATGCGAAGATGCTCGGCGACATCGGCAAGGACTACACCGGGCAGGACGCCAACGAGCAGATCGCCCCGTGGATCGACTGCTGGGATGACACCACCAAGGCCGCGCTCGCCTACATCGCGGGTATCGAGGCCGCGCTGAACGGCGACACGTCCTCGACGCTCAAGGAGTACTCCGACGCGCAGTCCGCGTTCGCCGCGTCCAAGAAGCACGGCTTCTACTACGTGAACCACACCGAGTACGCCGAGGTCGGCGTGCAGCACATCGTGCCGTTCATCAAGGCGATGGACTCCTACCTGTCCAACAAGGTGCAGCAGGAAGCCGACCCGAACGTCGTGACCAAGACGTACATCAGCGACGTGTTCACCACGCCGACCTCCGGTTCGATCGAAGACATCTTCGATGGCAAGGACAGCACGGTCACGGTGTTCCAGAACCCGAACTACCTGAACAAGGGCAACTACGTCGGCGTGAAGTTCAGCAAGGCCACCACGCTCAAGAACATCCGCTTCGCGTTCAACGGCGGCAAGAACCACTTCTACCACTCCAAGCTGCAGACCACCACGGACGGCGAGAACTGGACCGACGTGCCAGATGCGACGTTCGAGCGCCCGAAGGGCTCCGAGGAGCCGATCGAAGTCACCGGTCTGAACATCACCGGCGTCACCGGCGTGCGACTGATCGCCACCGCCGACAACGGCGATGACCTGTGGCTCGGCATCAAGGGCATCGACGTCAACAAGGTCAAGAAGGAGACTCTCGCTCCGTACACGGCGACCGGCGTGCAGCTGGAGAACCTCAACGCCACCTACAACAGCACCAAGGAGCTGATGATCGACGGCAACCCGTCCACGATCACCTACCTCAAGGACCCGAACGGCGACAGGATCGCGGCCGGCGCGGCCGTGATCGTCGATCTGGGCTCCAGCAAGCCGATCGGCGAGGTCACGATTACCGGTCATGCCTCCAGCCCCAACGACCGTCCGAGCCAGGGCGTCGTCGAGGTCAGTGATGACAAGGCCACCTGGACCAAGCTCGGCGACCTGAGCGACGACGTCACCTCCACGGTGAGCGGCAACGTGACCGGACGCTACGTGCGCATCCGCAACACCGCCGCCAAGAACGTGTGGTGGCGCGTGGCCGAGATCACCGTGACCCCGCCCGAGACCGCCGATCCGCTCAAGTCGGTGTACACGAACAAGACGCAGCACGGGTACACCGCCACACTGGGCGCCAATACGGCGGAGCTGTTCGACAAATCGCACACGATGCTTGACGGCGGCCAGTACGCCGGACTCGATCTGCTGGCGATCCGTGATCTGACCGACGTCGAACTGAACACCGGCAACGCGAACCCCAGCCTGCAGATCTCCGACAACGGACTCGTCTGGACCACTGTCGAGCCGGGCAACCTCACGGGCAAGACCGCCCGCTACGTGCGCGTGATCAATGGCACCGACGGAGCGGTCTTCTCGGTCGACAAGCTCAAGGTCGGCTTCTCCACGGTCGGCAAGTTCGGCAAGCTGGTCTCGTCCGACATCCAGAAGCGCAACGATTGGGGAACCGACACCCGCGAAAGCGGCAACGCGTTCGACGGCGATATGACCACGGTCATCAAGTTCGCCGGCCAGCCGCGACAGGGCGACACCGCGGTGTTCGACCTCGGTCAGCCGATCGACATCACCTCGCTGCGCATCTACACGCAGGACACGCAGTACGACTACATCCGCGACACCAAGGTGCAGATGTCCGTCGATGGCAAGACCTGGGTTGACGCGTTCGAGATTGGCGACGGCGTGTCCGACACCGACACCACGACCGCGTTCGGCGACATAAGCGACACGAACAAGAAGACCGATTCCAACTACCCGAACGTCTTCTACTACGGCAAGGACGACATCGCCAACGGCACCGGCATGCGCTACCTGCGTCTGCTGACCACCGCCGACTACCCGCAGCGTGCACTCGCGTTCAACGAGTTCATGGTGAATCAGGGCGCCTACGTCTCCACCGAGGCGAACGCGGCGTTCTCCGCCACCAAGGTCGAGGAGCGCGGCCACGCGCCGAGCAACATGATCGACGGCGACCTGACCACCACGTACAAGCCGAGTGCGGCCAATGGCTCCCTCACCTACAAGATCGATGACCCGAGCGACATCAAGTCCTTCCGCATCGTGCAGTCGGGTGCCGCCAGCGGTGCGACCGTCACCGGTACGGTGTACGACGCGGCGACCGGAACCACTTCCGGTGTGACGGCTCGTGCAGCCGCCCGCTCCACCTCCGAGGTGACGTTCGGAACGCTGGAACAGGCGATCAACGAGTTCAAGGTGCCGGACGGCAAGCAGCTGCTCAGCGTCAAGATCGCGTGGGGCGACGCCATCCCCGAGATCTCCGAGTTCATCACGCTCGACTCGGCCGACACCGACGCCGACATCAACACGGCCAAGGCGGCGCTCAAGGAGAAGATCGACGCGACCGTCGACACTTCCGCCTGGACCGCGAACGCCAAGACCGCGTATGACGAGGCCAAGGCCACCGCCCAGGCTGTGTACGGCAGCCCGCTGGTCGGCAAGGCTTCGATCGACGCCGCAGCCAGCGCCGTGCAAAGCGCCATCGACGCCGCGCAGACCAAGGCCGACGCCGCCGCGATCGCCGCGCTGCGCAAGCTCGTGGACGCAGCCGTCACCAACGACGGCCACTTCTACACGACAGTGACGTTCACCGCGTACACCGACGCGCTCGACGAGGTCAAGGAAGCGCTGAAGGACACGGACAACCTGTCCACAGCAGACGCCGCAAGCCTCAAGAAGGCCGTCGATGACGCTCTCGCCGCGCTGAAGGACTCCACCTACCAGCGTGAGCTCGCGACGATCGCCGTCGACAGCTTCGCCACGATCGACGAGGCCGACTACACCACGAACTCCTACGCGGCTTTCAAGGCCGCTAAGGAGGCGCTCGACGCCCTGATCGCCGCTGACGGAACCAAGCCGGCCGCGTTCAAGACCAAGACCGCCGACTACACCACCGCCAAGACCGCGCTGGTGAACGTCGCCGCCCTCAAGGCCCAGATCGCGCACGAGAGCAACTACGTGGAGGCGAACTACACCGCCGACTCGTGGAAGGCGTACTCCGACGCGCTCAAGGCAGCAAAGGCGAAGCTGGTCAACGGCACCACCGATTCGGTGGCCGCCGCGCTGACCGCGCTGACCGCCGCCGAGAACGCGCTGGTGCGCACCACGACGCCGCCCGACACCACCGTGCTCGACGAGACCATCGCCGACATGGAAAAGGTTAACGGCAGCGAGTACACCACCGACAGCTACAAGGCCCTGACCGACGCCATCGCCAAGGCGAAGAGCGACAAGGTCAAGGGGGATGCCGGCCTCAACCAGCAGAACATCGACGCCATGAAGGCGGCGAAGGAGGCCCTGGTCTCCACCGTCGAACTCAAGGCGAAGGTCGCCGAAGCCGGCAAGGTCGACTCGTCCAAGTACACCACGGCCAGCTACGAGGCGCTCTCCAAGCTGCTCGCCGCGAAGGACGACACCACCTCCGACCCGGTCGTCAAGGGTCTCGACACGCTGTACAAGTCCGGCACCGTCAAGGAGCTCGCCGAGCGCGTCGCCGCCATCGACGCCGCGGTCGCCAAGCTGGATGCCCGCGCCACCGGCGTCAAGGACTACGTGGACGGCATCAAGCTCAAGGACAACGACAAGGGCTACTACACCGACGCCAGCTACAAGGCCTACTCCGACGCCTACAAGGCGCTGAAGAAGCTGGCCGCCGCCGGTGAAGGCGAAGTCGGGATTGCCGAGTTCACCGAAGCCAAGGAGGCGTTCGAAGCCGCCGAGGCCAAGCTTGCCTACAAGTCCGCTGACTACGGCAAGATCGATGACCTGCTCGCCAAGGTCCCCTCGGACCTGAGCGGCTACACCGCCGACTCGGTGGCGAAGTTCGAGGCGGCCAAGAAGGCCGTGAAGCGCGGACTGACCATCGACCAGCAGAGCAAGGTCGACGCGATGGCCGACGCGCTCGAAGCCGCCATCAAGGGCCTGACTCTCAAGTCGCAGGCACCCGGTGGTAACAAGGGCGACGGAACCCAGAACGGCACTCATAAGGGTGACGACATCTCCAAGACCGGCGCCGGCGTGCAGGTGTTCGCGATCATCATCGCGCTCGCCACGTGCGCTGGCCTGGGCGCTATTGCCTACGCCCGTCGCCGCCGCGAGGCGTGACGGCAGGCTGACTAGCCGATAACCCAAGGGGCTCCCCTCCAATCCAAGGAGGGGAGCCCCGATTTGTTGGACGCTGTGTAAATGTATCGCGGACACGCGCGATCCGCGACCGTTACGCGAACAGGTCGTTCAGCGCTTCGGCCATGGTCGGATGCGTGAACATCATGTCGCGCAGCGTACTGGCCGGCGCGTCGAGATCCATCGCCAGCTTGACGATGTTGATCACCTCGTGCGATTCGGCGGCGAGCAGCATCGCGCCGAGAATGCGGTCGGTGCCGTTCTCGACGAGCGCCTTCATCATGCCCTCCGGTCGACGCATCACCTGGGCCTTGGGCACCGTGGCCACCGGCAGTCGCTTGACCACGTAATCCAGTCCCGCCGCCTTCGCCTCGCGCTCGTTCAGGCCCACACGCGAATACGGCGTGTGCAGGAACGTGCTTGACGGCACGTTGCGACGGTCGCTCAGCGTGTACGGGCGCGCGGAACCGTTCAGCTGAGACCATACTATGCGGTAGTCGTCCAGCGAGATGTACGTGTGCTGAGGGCCGCCGTTCACGTCGCCCAAAGCCCAGATGCCGTCGGCGGTGGTACGCAGCAGGTCGTCGACCTTCACGGCGCCGCGTTCGGTGAGTTCCACGCCCGCCGCGTCGAGATTCAGGCCCTCGACGTTCGGCGTGCGTCCGGTGGCCACCAACACCGCGTCGGTGGACAGGCACAGACGCGCTTCGGAGCCGACGTCCGACGCGCCCCTCATCGAGACGGACAGCCTGACGCCGTCATCCGCCGATGTGATCGCCTTGGTGTCCGCGCCGAACAGGAACCTGACCCCCTGCGATTCCAGCTGTGCACGGATCGCGGCCGCCACATCCTCGTCCTCACGTGGCAGGAACTCGTCGCTGTGCTGCAGCACGGTGACCGCCGTGCCAAAATCGGCGAACATCGAAGCGAACTCAAGTCCGATGAATCCGGCGCCGATGATCACCAGCCGTTGCGGAAGCTCATCGACGTCCATCAGACCGGTGCTGGTGTATACGCCCGGCGTGGTGCGAATGCCGGGAATGTCCGGAATGTGCGGCGTGGCACCGGTGTTGATGAACATCATGTCCGCGGCCACGGCGACCGGTCCGTCGGCGGTGGCGATTTCCGCACTGTGGGCGCCGGTGAAGCGTGCGCGGCCGGTGATCACGGTGATGTTGTCCTGGTCGGCCAGCTTATGGTAGTTCCTGTCGCGCAACATCGCGGTGACGCGCCGCTTCTCCCTGATGGCGGCTTCGAATGCCGCTTCGCGGGTTTCGGCGGTACGGTTCGCGCCCTCTTGCCGCGCCCGATCGGCGGAGAGGATCAGTGATTTGGACGGCAGGCATCCGATATTGATGCAGGTGCCTCCGTACATGTCGGCGCTCGCTTCGGCCACGACGACCGTTCGGCCCGTTGAAGCGAGCTTTGCGGCCAATGTCTTGCCTCCCTTGCCGAATCCGATGATGAGGGCGTCCGCGGAGATTGCGGATGGAACGTTGGTGCTGCCGGTGCTGGTCATGGTGATGTCCTTACCTATGCGGATGGTGGTGCGCCCAAACCGAGGTGTATCCGTCTTTCGTCCCCTTCCTTGGCGACGATGGGACCGGTCGACGCGAGTGGGCGCACCACTGTACGCACGCGCGCCGAAGTCGGAGCCGTAGTCCTGTCCTATGCAGCTACGACACCGTCATCATATCAGATGCGGTGGGCGGAGCGAAGCGTGAATCGGACTTATCCACATGGTTATCCACACCCGAGGTGGGCCCGGTCACGGCGTTCATCCAGACGGCCCATGGGTGTAATGCGAAGGCCCTTCGCGGAAGCTGATCCGCAAAGGGCCTCGGGGTCGGTCGTTTGGTGGCTAACGGGCCGCCAGCCCGGCCATGCGTTGCGTGGATCTCATTCGCCCAATGCCTTGTCGACGACGAGCTTGGCCTCGTCGAGCACCTTGTCGAGCGCCTCGGGGGAGACGAAGGATTCGGCGTACACCTTGTAGATGTTCTCGGTGCCGGACGGGCGGGCCGCGAACCAGTTATCCTTGGTGGTGACCTTCAGGCCGCCGATCTTGGCGTGATTGCCCGGCGCCTCGGTCAGCTTGGCGGTGATGTCCTCGCCGGCCAGCTGCGTGGCGGCCACGTCATCGCCGGTGAGCTTGGCGAACTTGGCCTTCTGCTCCAGCGTAGTCGGGGTGTCGACGCGCTTGTACCAGCTCTCGCCGAAGCGAGCCACCTGATCCTGATGCAGCTGCGCGGGGTTCTTGCCGGTCTTGGCGGTGATCTCGGCGGCCAGCAGGTCGGGGATCAGACCATCCTTGTCGGTGGTCCACACGCGGCCGTCGCGGCGCAGGAAGCTCATGCCGGAGCTCTCCTCGCCGCCGAACGCGACCTCGCCGCTGAACAGCGGATCCACGAACCACTTGAAGCCGACCGGAACCTCGACGAGCTTCGCGTTGATGGACGAGGCCACGCGGTCGATCAGGGAGGAGGAGACCAGGGTCTTGCCGATGCCGGTGCCTTCCGGCCAGCCCGGACGGTTGCCGCCGAACAGGTACTCGACGCACACGGCGATGTAATGGTTCGGGTTCATCACGCCCCAGTTCGGGCAGACGATGCCGTGGCGGTCGGCGTCCGGGTCGGTGCCGCCCACCAGGTCGTACTTGTCCCAGGCACCGGCGTTGAGCTGGTCCACGAGGCCCTTCATCGCGTACGGGGAGCTCGGATCCATGCGGATCTTGCCGTCGTGGTCGATGGTCATGAAGCGCCAGGTCGGGTCGACCTCGGGGCGCACCACGCCGATGTTCAGGCCGTACTTCTCGTTGATGAGCGGCCAATAGTTCACGGAGGCGCCGCCAAGCGGATCGATGCCCAGGCGCACGCCGGAGTCGCGGATCACGTCGAAGTCGATGACGTTGCCCAGGTCGGCGACGTAGTGCTCGCGGAAGTCGAAGCCCTCGACGTACTCGGACTTGATGGCCTCCTCGTAGGGCACTCGCTTGATGGACTTGAAGTCGCCGAGCAGTTCGTTGGCGCGGGCGGCGATGGCGTTGGTGGTCTCGGCCGGTGCCGGGCCGCCGGTGACCGGATCGTACTTGAAGCCGCCATCGGTGGGCGGGTTGTGGCTCGGGGTGACCACGATGCCGTCGGCCAGGCCCTCGCCTTCGAAGCGCTGGGTGCCGTCGGCCGCGCGGTTGTGCGTCAGGATCGCCTGGGAGACGACTGGCGTGGGGACGAAATCGCCGCGGGAGTCGACGCGCACGTGCACGCCGTTGGCGACGAGCACCTCTATGGCGGTCTTCTCGGCCGGACCGGACAGGGCGTGGGTGTCGCGTCCGAGGTACAGCGGGCCGGTGACGCCGGCCTTCTTGCGGTACTCGGCGATGGCCTGTGTGATGGCGACGATGTGGGCCTCGTTGAACGAGGTCTTCAGGGACGAACCACGGTGGCCGGACGTGCCGAAGATGACACGCTGCTCCGGAACCGCCGGGTCGGGGACGAGGTCATAGTACTTGCCGATGACTTCGTCGACATTGATCAGATCAGCTGGGGTGGCGGGCTTGCCCGCATTGTTTGCTACCATGCTTCTATTTTGCCACGACCGGTGTCATTTGGGTTACGTTTTTGTGAGAAATTGTGATTTTTTGTTCGAGAATGTTGGTGATGTTGCCGGGCGTGCTGCCTGCGCATGCCATGTGCGCCCAGCTCTATCCGCTCTGTCATTAGGTACACCGGTACATTACGGGTTCAAATAGCCGTTATCTGGTATCCCCCGTGCGAAATGGTCGTTTCAAAGCCCAAAAACGACCATTTCGCACATGCAATTGTGAATAACGGCTATTTGAACCCGTAATGTACCGGTGTACCAGATAAGAGGATGACGGCGGGGAGGGGGAAGGCGGAAAAGAATGCAGCGAAAAGAGACGCGGAGGAAAGGGACATGGCGGAAAAGGGGCACGGCGACAAGGATGCGAGGAAGCACGATTGACCCTAGAGGATTGATTAGTGGAGTGACAGAGTACGACGGATAGCCCCGGAGGACAGGATGGCGAAGGGCGGAACATAGGGGATGGAGACGCGGGAGGAAGGGACGAGTGGAAATGGCACGGCAGAGGCGGTCTGTGTTGGCCATCGACGCCGATATGCCAACGGCATGGGGAATCAAAGGCGCTTGGAACCGGCGAGAGGTTGATGGATTGGCCTTTGCCGCGAAGAGGGCGGCAATCACGATGGCACCGGTCGTGGAACCGGTCTTCGCGAGCGTCTTCACCGCATCGGCGGAAGGCGCGACCTGAACCTGCGGCTTGAAGATCGTGACCTTCGGCTTGCTGGGCTTGGTCGGCTTGGTACCGGGCTTAACTAACGAGCTCAGCCGGCTGCGTCGGCTCGCCAGGCTTCGTCGGCGCCTTGTGCATGTTGGCGAACGTGGCCGCGTCAACGGTCTCGCCATCCTTCGCATACGAGACGGCGGCGGTCAGCGTGTTGTCGGCCGTCGCGGTCACGGTGATGGTCGCCGCGTACTCGGTGCTGTCATACGTGACGCCATCGGCGTTGCCGGCGACCTGCACGAGCGTGTACTCGTACGTGCCGGCAGCGTCGAACGGCAGCTGGTCGAAAGTGACAGTGCCATCGGCTGCGTTCGTGGTAGTGCCCGGCATCCACCACGTACGCAGCCGCAAGGAGAACGTCTCCGATTTGCGCGACACCGTCGGCGCGACCGCATACGGCCATGTCGGCGACAACAACGATGCCGGTATACTCGACCGCCTGTCCACGAGCAAGTACAAGAACCCGGCCGAGCTGTCCACGTGAGGCGCAGACACCACCGGCCCAGACCTGACCACCAAGGGTGTGGGTAATTTCACACAGGATGATGGCATCCCGTTGCAGGTCTGGGACGCGTCTGCGTCACCATCGGTATGCCCGCCTGCAAGTCCGGTTCGACCAGCGGTTGGACATGCGGCGTCGTCACCGCCGACAAGGTCACCGAAAGCGTGAACGACAACGGCGAGCTGCTCGACGTGTACGACTTCCACTTCAGCGCCTTCCTGCTGAGCGGTGACTCGGGCGGTGCCATCGTGTCCGGCCACTACTCGATCGGCGTGGATTCGTACGGCAACATGAGCTCCTGCGATGACGCGGCCGATGACGATGCGGTCGCCGGTGGCTTCGCCATCGTTGACAGCAAGTACAACGCCGAGGCGATGTTCAAGCACGGCTTCAACCTGTCCATCAACGTCGGACAGCCGAAGTTCGCCAAGCTCGCCGCCGGCCAGATATCCGGTATGGTCGATGCCGCCGCCGGCGCGAAGGTCACGGTGACGGTGGATGGCAAGAGCTACGTCGCGATCGTCGGGAACGCCGGTGCCTGGACGGTTCGTCTGCCGAAGGCGCTTGCGCCCGGCTCGCACAAGGTGACGGCCGTGGCCTCGCTGCAGTCCAAGGGCTCCGATTTCGCCACGACCGGAGCCGCCGCTTCCCGGAAGTTCACGCTGTAGCGGTAGCGGGTCTTCGCGGATGGGCGCCGTGATGCGTCCGTAAGGCGGCGTACGTGCGGGCTGAGCCGCGAGCGCGCCGCCCGCCCCGTCAATTGCGGGTGATGTCTCGCGCGGCGAGATCCGAAAATGGTTCCACGCCATACGGCCGGTCGGTGCTCTATGTTCCGACCGGTCGTCACGCTGCGCGGGTTTTGCGTCACTGTGCGCGGGCCGCGTCACGCTGCGCGACCCCTCGCACAGTGACGATATCCCCAAAGCCCAGTGATTGCAAGGGTTTTCGTCATAGCGTCACTTGGTGCGGGGTCGCACAGCGTGACGCGACCCGCGCACAGTGACGGGTGCCCGCGAAACATGCGTCGCGTGAGCCGGCGATGATGCTTATATGGATGTTTATATAGATGAAAGGCGGGCCGCATCGGCCACCAGCTCATCGTCCGAATGGTTGCGATGCCATCTTTGTGATTTATCGGCGTGTCGCAGTTCATCTGAAGTTAACATACCAATCGACTCGATGCAGGGTTGCAAGTCGACAAGACGCAAGACCTGAGATACGGATAGGACTATCCATATCTCAGGTCTTTTTTTGTTTTGCGACCCGGCACCGGAGACGGATCAATGGAAGATTCACGGAAAGGGATGTGAGATGGCAGCATCAACTGCATCGCAGATCATCGAAGCGATCGGTGGCGCGGGCAACGTCAAGAGCCTGACGCACTGCGCGACTCGCCTGCGTTTCGAACTCGTCGACGCGGGCAAAGTAGACCAGCACCGGCTGGAGACCATGAAGGGCGTGCTGGGAGCGGTGCCGCAGTCCGGCGACCGTTACCAGGTCGTCATCGGCGGCGCGGTCGCCACAATGTACGAGAACATCATGCACCTGCCCGAGATGGCGGGCGTCGGCGCTGGCAAGGGCGCGGTCGCCGGCGACAAGGCGCAGTCCGATGCCGACGTCAAAGCCGCCGAGCGCGCCAAGGTGCGCGGCAAAGTCGCGTGGATGGACTCGTTCTTCGAGTACCTGTCCGACTCGTTCCGCCCGATCCTGGGCGTGCTGCTCGGCGCGTCGATCATCATCGCCCTGATCAACCTGTGCATCTCCATCGGTATCGTGCCGGGCGAGGAAGCCAACACCAGCCTGGTGTTCATCAAGGCCATCTGGAAGGGCGTGTTCTACTTCCTGCCGATCATGATTGCCTACAACGCCTCGAAGAAGCTCAAGGTCGACCCGTGGCTCGGTGGCTCCATTATG
>ENA-OQHR01000633-OQHR01000633.1-human-gut-metagenome-genome-assembly--contig:-NODE-633-length-23657-cov-8.282697_pt1 | contig 23657 bp, 13 predicted proteins | sample MGYA00242566_ERZ504725 | MGnify/ENA primary metagenome ERZ504725 (study PRJEB26092, sample SAMD00036217) | human gut metagenome | host: Homo sapiens | study: EMG produced TPA metagenomics assembly of... | reverse complement strand
GCGACGTACCAGTCGATGGTGGCCTTGAGCCCCTCGGCGAAGTCGGTGTGGGCCGGCCTCCAGCCCAGCTCGCGCTGGAGCTTGGTCGAGTCGATGGCGTAGCGGCGGTCGTGGCCGGGGCGGTCGGCGACCCAGTCGAAGTCCTCGGGGTCGCGCCCCATGGCCTCGAGGATCATGCGCAGCACGGTGATGTTGTCCTTCTCCCCGTCGGCCCCGATGAGGTAGGTCTCCCCCATGCGGCCCTTGGTGAGGATGTCCCACACGGCCGAGGAGTGGTCCTCGGTGTGGATCCAGTCGCGGACGTTCTCGCCGCGGCCGTAGAGCTTGGGGCGCACGCCGTCGACGATGTTCGTGATCTGCCTGGGGATGAACTTCTCCACGTGCTGGTAGGGGCCGTAGTTGTTGGAGCAGTTGGAGATCGTGGCGCGAAGCCCGTAGGTGCGGGTCCAGGCGCGCACGAGCATGTCGGAGGACGCCTTGGTGGAGCTGTACGGCGAGCTCGGGCGGTACGGCGTCTCCTCGGTGAACTTGGCCGGGTCGTCGAGCGCCAGGTCGCCGTAGACCTCGTCGGTGGAGACGTGGTGGTAGCGGACGCCGTGCTTGCGGACGGCCTCCAACAGGCGGAAGGTGCCCTCGACGTTGGTGCGCAGGAAGGGCTCCGGGTCGGCGATGGAGTTGTCGTTGTGGGACTCCGCAGCGTAGTGCACGATCGCGTCGTGGCCGGGGACCAGCTCATCGAGCAGCGCGGCGTCGCATATGTCGCCGACGACGAGCTCCACGCGGTCGGAGGGCAGGCCCGCGATGTTCTCGGGGTTGCCGGCGTAGGTCAGCTTGTCCAGGACGGTGACGTGTACCTCGGGGTGGTTGTCCACGACGTAGTGGACGAAGTTGCTGCCGATGAAGCCGCAGCCGCCCGTGACGATGATGTTCTTAGGTTCGAAGAGCTCTTCGGACATATTTCTATCTCCCATTGAATCGGATTAGTACTCGCGCGGGCTGTTGACGATCTCGCCGGCGGCGACCTTCTTGAGGTGCTGACCGTAGACCGACTTGCCGTAGGCCTCCGCGGCCTGCCTGAGCCCCTCGGTCGTGATCCAGCCGTTCTCCCAGGCGATCTCCTCGGGGACCGAGACCGGCAGGTCCTGGGAGTGCTCCACGGCGCGGACGAACTCCGCGGCCTCGTGCAGGCTCTCCATGGTGCCGGTGTCCAGCCACGCGTAGCCTCGGCCGAGGGTGACGACGGACAGCGTCCCCTCCTCCAGGTACATCCGGTTGAGGTCGGTGATCTCCAGCTCCCCGCGCGCGGAGGGCTCCACCCTATGTGCCTTGGCTGCCACGTCGCCCGGGTAGAAGTACAGGCCGGTGACGGCGTAGGAGCTCTTGGGCTCGGCGGGCTTCTCCTCGATGGAGACGGCCCTCCCCTCGCGATCGAACTCCACGACGCCGAAGCGCTCGGGGTCGTCCACGTGGTAGCCGAAGACCGTGGCGCGGCCCGACCGCGCGTTCTCGACGGCCTTCTTGAGGTGGCGGGACAGGCCGTTGCCGTAGAAGATGTTGTCGCCCAGCACCAGGGCGCACGGCTCGCCGGCGATGAACTCCTCGCCGATGGTGAAGGCCTGGGCGAGGCCGTCCGGCGAGGGCTGCTCGGCGTAGGAGAGGTTGACGCCGTAGCGCGAGCCGTCCCCGAGCAGGCGCTCGAAGTTGGGGAGGTCCGTCGGCGTGGAGATGACCAGGATGTCCCGGATGCCCGCCAGCATGAGGGTGCTAAGCGGGTAGTAGATCATGGGCTTGTCGTAGACCGGCAGCAGCTGCTTGGAGGTCACGAGCGTGAGCGGGTACAGGCGGGTGCCGGACCCGCCTGCGAGGATGATGCCCTTCATTTTTTACCGTCCTGTCCTTAAACCATCATTAAACTAAACTGCATTATAAAAGAGTCTTATTTATACACATGGGATACATAAGAATAAGAAAGAGATCCGCATCCACATTGAAGAGGCAAGCTTCGATATGGCGGCACGCCAAAACAACCATGCGTCTCATTTACTGAACGGACTAAAATGAGCCGAATACACGGCAGCACTTTAGAAAGACAGCAACGGAAAACGACGAATTATGGATGGCTGCTACTTTGCGACCATTTTAATCTCAATCGCTTCCATGCGAAGGGCCTCTCCAGTTGTACCGGCGCATTCGCCCGACTTAACCCAATCAAGCCAACCCTTGTTTTGCACATGCGCCCTATAGACAACGTCATAATGCTTGGCAAGATCTCCCGTAAGCTTAATTTCTACAGCCTCAATAGCGAGAGACTTTCCAGTGGTGCCGGCCAGTTTGCCATTCTTGACCCACTTTTGCCAGCCGATATTCTGAACGTGATCCCGATACTCGATGCCACCAGAATACCCAAAATCAGGCTTGCTAATCGTCAACGCCTCAACAGCAAGGTTTCGACCAGTTGTGCCCGCTGTCATGCCCTCATAAACAGGTTCCTGCCAACCAAGGCTTGAAACATGGGCTCTGATTGAAAACGCTCTCTGAATAGAAGGTTGACTTGTATCCCCAGGAGCGGGCGAACCCTTTTCAACTAAAACGACCTGATATGCCTCGAGCCTCAAACCGAAACCAGTCGTTCCAGCAACTTGATCATTACAAGCCCAGCCAAGCCAGCCCTTATCCTGAACATGAGCACGATAGTAAACGTCATAACGATTGGCCATCTCACCAGTAAGTCGAATTTGGATAGCCTGGACAGACTTGCTTTGACCCGTAGTACCGGAGACTTCTCCCTCTTTAACATAGTCTTGCCAACCGTAATCGGAAACATGCGTCCTGCACTCCAAGCTGCCATCGTAGGGAGCATTCTGCAGGTTGAGAGTAATAGCCTCGACGGCCTTGGATTGACCAACGGTGCCAGAGACATTTCCGCCCTTGGAAGCCGACTGCCAACCGTCATTCGAAACATGTGAAGTTGCCAATACGTCAAGAGAGCCTCGTGACACCTTGACGACATCGTAACCCGACTCACCCTTCTTGAAATAAGTCAGAGCTCCGCTATTGTGCGAATAGATAGCAAAATCGTAATTGGCCGTAGCAAGTATGGCATCCGAAAACTCCACTAGATAACAGGAGTCACCTTGCTTGCAAAGGGACCTCATAGCCTCGTCTGAGTCCTCAGTAATAGGCGAAGCAAACCAATCCATAATCGAATAATCGATAGCAGCGCCGGGCTTCAACGCTTCGGACTTCGTAGAATTCCAAAGTCCACCGGCAGCATCTGCACTGGCCGAGTTATATGTGCTAGATCCATAGCCAGACAGGCCAATCTCCGGATTAAAGAAAAGGATCAGCTCTGCAGCAACAGACGAATCGACATCGGTAATACCAAGACGGTCAAGCTGCTCCTGCTTTTGGGGATACATGCCAGTCGGTGTGTTCGGATGCCCCTTGTAATAATACAAGTAGTCATCGCCATAGATAACTTCCGTCAAGTTGGCATAGTCGTCAAAATTCTGCTCGTAAGAAACATACGTTCCGAGCAGCATCATTACCTTTTTGCCCTGTTGAGTCGCCGCATCAAAATAGCCATCGTTAAAGTTGTATAGCGCCTTAAATGCTTGGACCGTATCCTCTCCCCTATTTTGCAAGCTCGTAAGCATACTCGAAACGTTTACTTTCTTAACGTTGGGGTCAGAGGCGATTTTGTTGGCAAAAACATTATTGTCACCGCTTGTAAACAAATTGGTGCGAGTCATCCACCACTGAGTACCGGGCTCAATGCTCAGCACCGCATACATAGAATCCCAGTGATCGTGATAGCCGCTATACGATTTTGAAACCTCACCGGTTTCGTATTCTTTTTTCTTAGCAGCGTTCCATAAAGCAATCAGTTCCGCTTGCTTAGAATCTGGATCCTTAACATCGAAGGCCTCGTTGGTAAATACATACGTGGCAGACCCATCGGACAACAGACGAATAGAGTACTGACCAGCAGGAATCTTATTGGCATATATCATTCTGTGGATTAACGAACAGGTAATGTCATTGATATACAGATTGAACTTTGCCTTGGAGTTGATCTTGTAGAGAGCAGCGACATAATCCGCGAACGCCTGATAGCTCGAACTTGAAGCATTCTCCTCACGAGTCAGATACGGAAGGCCATACATCCCGGATGGAAGCGAGTTCCAGTTATAAGCACTTGGACGATCGAGCATTACAATCGACGGAATGGTCGTTCCGGCAGAAGAGGTGCTAATATCCCAGAAAGATAGCGAATAGAGAACAACGGGGAAAGAAGCACTCAAAGGGGCAAGGTTATATTCACTCGCAGAAATGCCGATTGACTGATGGTCCTCATGAACGATGTTTCCGTTCTTCAAATACTGCAACGTAACGCCAAACGGACCATAATCGCTAAATTCAATTTCACTGGAGCCGGAATCCAAATCTCCGAGTGCGATCGTGCTTGAGACGGAACGGGTGATCCTCCCTCCATACGACATGGAGCCCGTCACCCTTATCGAATCAGCGATACCGTATCGTTTTATAACCTCAACCTGCGGAATATTCAGGGTTACTTTAGTCGTCTCCCCGACCTGAGAAAGAGAACAATTAAAGACATGCGGGACATAAGCACCAGCGGTATCGCCGGGCGCCGCATCACCCTTCTTTACAATAACGATCTGTATTGCTTCAACGGCATAGGACCAGCCCGTAGTTCCGGCAGTTGATCCATTCGAGGCCCATCCAAGCCAGCCAAAATTAGAAGCATGAACACGGTAATACAGGTCATAAGAAGCCGACCTGCCACCCGTCAGCTTGAGCTCGACGGCTTCAATCTGAAGGCCCTTTCCCGTCGTGCCGGAGACAGCTCCATTAGAAGCCCAATCCTGCCAGCCTTCATTTTGAACATGAGAGCGGTATTCGATACCAAGGTCTTCTGAATTAGGGAGGAAAACCCTGAGTGCCTCAATCCTACGAGACTGACCTGTTGTACCAGAAATCGAGCCATTCGATGTGAACGTTGACTCCCAGCCAACGCCTGAAATGTGAGATTTATAGCTGACGTCCGGGGCCGCCTCTTTGGGCTCCACGGCAATATCAATCGAAGGCGCCGTTTCATCGACTACAGTAGCAGTTTGATCCGAGGAGTCGGATTGGGTCTCTGGAACGGATTCATATTCGTTGGAACCAACAGTTTGATCTGCCCAACAAGCCAAAGGGCTCAAAAGCAGCATCGACATGAAGCAGGAAATCAGAACAATGAATGCTCTAAATTACCTTTTCAAGAGAATCGCCTCCTAGATAGACAGTCGTCAATAACCATACTATCGGGAGTAGGCTTCATTATTGCTACCAATTAGGTGAACGAAGAAAAAGGAGCCTAATTCAACGGCAAGGGCCCTTTCCTGTTGCCAAGACTACGGTAACAGGAAAGGGCCCTCTAACAAGCTCTTGCCATTTACGGAATAGCTAGTAAATTACCACCTTGGTAGCAAGGGGCACGTTATCCCAAATCCATTTAGCGCAATCGATGGGCAAACGCACGCAGCCTTGTGAAATATGCATTCCCATTCGGCTGTCCATGGGATTAAAAGTTCCCTGGTAGTACGGTATTGAATGGAACAGATAGTCCCCGTAAAACTGCGTGTAGTAGTAGCAGGTATACCCATGTCCAAACGAGTAGCCCTTGCCGGTGACAGTATACTCACCCGTAGGCGTTGGGGTACTAGGAGCGCCGGTAGAGCAAGTCCAGTATTGAGCGTAACTCCACGACCCACGCTGGCCGCGGAAAACCCCAAGACTACACGCCTGCCTATCTACCAAAATGAGCCAGCTTGTGTTGCTCGCATATCGATTAGCGCGGCTGAGCATAGCCATCATGTCAGTCGGGAGCATCGGCTGTTCAGTATAAGGACGACCAGTAGAACCGGGAGCACCAGCACCCTTGGGAACAATCTTCACTTGAACCGACTCTACCCTGTATCCAATCTTAGATGTGCCCGCGGGCTGCCCATTTGAGGTCCAGTCGAGCCACCCAAAGTCTTGGCAATATGCTCGATACCAGATATCAAAGTAGTTCGACAGATCACCAGTCAGCCTAATCTTAAGAGCCTCGATGCGCTTAGCACGGCCTACCGTACCAGCAACATTCCCATTGGAAGTCCAGCCTTGCCAACCCACATCCTGCACATGGGCAGAGTACCCAATACCGCCCGATACGCTGCTGGAGACGCTTAGCTTCAGTGCCTCAATCGCAAGTGATCTGCCAGTCGTACCCGCAACGCCGCCGTTGCCAACGGGATTCATCCAACCAAGCGTGGCGACATGCGCCTGGAGCGTTAGGGCTGGTACCGAGATAAATGCGGGCGCAGACGACGCACCAGGATCCCCGCCCTTCGCTACAAGCTTAATTTGGACAGCTTCTATTTGAATATTAAGCCCGGTAGTTCCAGCGGAATCGCCGTTTTTGGCCCAACCAAGCCAACCATAGCCTGCCGAATGAACTCGATAGTAAATGTCATACTGATTCGCGAGGGAACCATTTAAGCGCAGCTCAAGAGCCTGAATGGCCAATCCTTGTCCAACGGTCCCAACATAACCGGCAGATCGCCATTCTTGCCAACCAATATTGGCAACATGGGCTCTTGCCTCAATTAGAGAATCATCATCCACGCCAGACAACGACACATTCAAAGCTTGAAGAGAAAGCGATTTTCCCGTTGTACCGGCATTCTGCCCATCTAAAACAGATGGAGACCACCCACGGTTAGCGGAATGTGCCTGATAGACTACATGAGGGCTATCAGTGGAAGTATCGGAAACAAATGCACTATCCGTTACACCGGGCGCATTGCTCCCTTTGCTGACAATTCGTACTTCAACAGCCGTAAGGAATGAACCGGATATTGTTGCCCCCGCATCCGCACCATTGCAAGTCCAGCCAAGCCAACCTTTTTTGGAGTCAAAGCAGCGATACCAAACGTCATAGGCATTTGACAAATCACTAGTTAGAGTCAATCTCACAGCCTTCAAAGCGCGGCCATCATTTTTTATGTTAAGCGCGGCACCATCAGAAACAACATCGCTCCATCCACCAAATTCAAAGCAGCCAGAATAGCCGATTGATCCTGAAATTTCCTGATTTTCAAATGAGATTGAAAGCGAAGTTAAAGGTTCAGAAGAGCCGCTCTCGGAGCCCAATAAAATCGATTTGCCTCGTAAGGAGCCCAGGCTTTTTCCGTTAAGGCAAAGCAAGCTACCGCTCAGAATATCTGTAGCTCCAATGAAATGAGTCGCTGTATCGCCAGGAGCAGAGCCGCCCTTTTCGACCAGCAAAATCTGAATGCCCTGGACTGCGGCACCCTTCGCCGTGGAACCCGCAGGAGTCCCATTCGATGCCCAGCCAAGCCATCCGCCCAATTCAGAAGCATAGACACGGTACCAAATGTCATAGACATCAGATATCTCACCGTTCAACCTAAACTGGACAGCCTCAATGGACCGAGACTGACCCGTCGTTCCAATAGTGCCTGAAGACCAGTTTTGCCAACCGATGCCAGACACATGTGCCCGAGAAGAGATAGAACCTCCGTGTCCATACCAAGTAACACCAGGCGTCAACGCTTCAATTGCATTCCTTGAGTTAATAAAACCAGATGTATTCCCATTCGTAACCGCACTCGTCCATCCAACATTAGAGACATGAGATCGATAAGAAACAGTAGGCGGTTCTTGAGCACGGTCTTTAAAAGCGTCGCCGCGCGCTGGCGCATCTTGAGCGTTTTTCAGAATCACCTTAATCTGAATAGCCTCAATCGGGTAAGCATAGCCCTGAGTTCCAGCAGGCTCACCATTTGAGGTCCAGCCAAGCCATCCAACATTTGCAGAATGCACGCGATACCAAATATCATATGTATCGGACAGGTTACTCGACAATGTCAGCTTAATGGCCTCGATAGCTCGCGATTGTCCAACTGTTCCCGATACCTGTCCATTTCCCACTGGCTGGGCATCCCATCCAATTCCGGAAACATGCGCTTGAACCGAGATGCTATCGTTCTCAAATGGGCTACCATCTCGAGCGAGGAGGTTGATCTTTAGAGCCTCGACGCGCTTAGCGCGACCCGTTGTGCCGGCCGTCATTCCATCTGAAACAACATCTTGCCAGCCAATATCCTGGACATGCGCTTGATATGCGATTGAACCGAATTCGACAGAAGAGCCCTTTTCAGAATTCGTCGAATCAGTTGCAGTGGAGCCACACTCATCGGAAACGGAGGAGGCGGAATCCACATCAGGCGCAGTCGAGCGGTCATCTTCGCCGCCTTGCTCTTCGTCATTTATAACGTAACTTTCGTCTTTTGAGCCAATAGTGGCGTAATCAGGGGAAACAAATGATTCGAATTTCCCTGGTAAAGAGTCAGCCCATAGAGATAGAGGTGTCAAGAGACACTCAATGATCAATAGTGATGCCATCGTCACCGCTAGCCGTCGTTGCACCTTTTTCATTTTGGCTCCCCATCGATTAGCCGACTTTAGAATTATTATTTACTTATTCCATGGTTGCTCAAATACGCAAAACGCGAATGGTGCAAAAATAGAAACGAACGGAACGCCACAAAAGCGAACCGTTCGTTTTAAATCAAAGTACCAGGCTAAACTCAACTAGGAGCATCTTAAACTCTCGCTATGCAAGAGGTACGTTGTCGTACCAACCCCATTTTGGCTTATACGTAGTGGAATAGTAGTCTAGCCAATAACCCATATCTAGAGTCCTGATATGGCCAACATTATCCATAACTTGGTTATTGCCAATATAGTTACAAACGTGACCATATATACGGCCCATATACGTATGTATATGTGAGGGGACAGCAATGACCATTCCAACCTTCAGCTGCGAATAATCAGTATATTTGCAGAAATCCCAATAGTAGTCACAGGCATCCGTATGAACATTCCTGAATCCAGCCCGCTCATAGACCTGAGCAATCCATTCCGAACACAACCCCGGACCAGGAGAGGGAACTTGCCTCGACAGATCAACAATTTTCTTCTGCATTGGATTAGCAAGAGAAAGGGGTTCGCCAAGAAGCATCGAAGAGATGGTACTCCCCGGAGCAGCAGCGCCCTTTCTCGTAATTCTTACCTGAACGGCCTGAACATGCGCCCCATAGCCGGTGCTGCCGGCGACGGCGCCATTTTTTGTCCAACCGAGCCAACCAACGTTTTCGACATGGACCCTATACCAAACATCGAAATAAGTTGCCAAGTCACCCGATAGGGAGACTTTAATTGCTTCAACCGGATTGGATTCAGTAGCAGACGACAGTTGATCCCCGTTTGACTTACCAGAAGTCCAACCTGCATTTGAAAGGTGCAGCTGATAATTAATTCCACCGGCAACGAACGAAGTGATCTTGGCCGAGAACCCGGTAATGGAAATGCCCTCACCAGTCGTACCGGACACCTCTCCGGCAGAAACAGAATTCTGCCAAGCGCCCTTCGCCTGGGATGAGTACGTCACCGTTGGTAATTCAAGATGAGAATAGCCCGTCGTATCAGGATGGGAAGCACCTTTCTTTACAAGCTTAATCTGAACCGCCTCAAGGGAACAAGACATTCCGGTGGTGCCGGCCTCCTCGCCGTCCTTGGCCCAGGCCATCCAGCCGATGTTGGAGGCGTGGACGCGGTAGTAGACGTCGTAGTCCTGCGCGAGGGAGCCCGTGAGCCTCAGGCGCACGGCCTCGACGGCGCGGCCCTGTCCGGTGGTGCCGCCCTCGGACGCCGAGGGGGTGTCCCATCCCTGCCAGCCGATGCCCGAGACATGGGCGTCGATCTGGACGGAACCATCTTCCACGGGATTCAGAATACTGACTTTAAGATCTTCCACGGCCTTCGACTGTCCCGTTGTGCCCGCAGTTGATCCATCTCTTTTACTGCTCATCCAGCCTATATTAGAAACATGTGCTTCATATTGGATATGCATCTTACCGTCATCAACGTTGAGAAAAGACCCATTAAAGCAGTAGTTCATGTCGCAGCGTCCGTTAACGCCCGGTACATTACCGCTGCTTGAGTACTGCCAGAAACTGTAGCTACCGGCATAGTCACAACGCCAATTGTACTGAGCGACCCAATGGTCATAACCGCTCAGCGACGGAGAGTTCAGATAGTTGTTAAACCAGTTAAGGTTTGCATAAATGCCAGATTTAAAGCCAACGGCCTCCATACGGTTACAAAAAGTCTGCGCAATCTGAGCGAGCTTATCTTTGCTGAAATTCGGATCCTGCAAGATATAGTTATCCTCAAGATCGTAATAAACGGGAAGCGACGGATGATGGCCACCGAGCCAAGCAAGCGTTCGATCGGCTTCTTTATTTGCATCCGCTACAGAACGAGCATAGGAGTAATAGTAGACACCGTAAGGAATCCCGAGACGTTCGCATTCGGTAGCGTTTCGTTCAAACGTTGAATCGGGTTTGCCGTAAACAGGGCCGACCTTGAGAATGGCAAATTCTATTCCAGCGGCTTTAACCTGATTCCAGTCAATCGTCCCCTGAAAGTTGCTGACATCGATACCACGCGCAACGGCACCATTGGGCAAAGCTTCGTCAGCCAAAGACTGTGCATCGATGCCACCGGAGACAGCATCAATAAGCAAGCCGTTCTCATAACGCCAGGAATTCGGCTCCAAAGAGTCAGCTTCAGGAGAATCCGCCTGTATGGAATCATCCGCCGAGGCCTCGCCAGCAGAATCGTCAACGTCCGACTCATCTGTCCCGATTCCAGACTGATCATCAGAAACTGAGCCTGAGTCCCCATCCGAACGAGCAGCGTCCGCATCGTCACCATACCACTCGGTTACACCCTGAGAACCCAAGGCGTCGCCCTGCCCATCCTGAGAGCTTTCACCTTGAAATCCGCAGTCATTCGATGATTGCTGCACCGGCTGTGAAAAAGCGACGGATTGGGCAGACAACGCGTATGCACAGTAAGGCTGAATGATTTGCGACCAAGCTATTAAAAGCGTGCAAATCAAAGCTGCAGACGCTTTGAGACGATTCATATATATATCCCCCGAGATATTGACTACTTTCGAAGACACCAAGTTATATTACCGCACTTCTAAACAAGCATTTAAGGCTTAAGACGCAACGGTAGCATTCAGACAAAAAAGAGGCGCTCCCGTTATGAACGCCTCAAATGGCTCTATGCAAAAGGCCTTGCGGCGCCGATAACACGACCAGGAGCATAGACCGAGCGCTCGGTGACTCCAATTCCCGGCCACGAATCGATAATTCGACCGTTTCCGATATAGATTCCAATATGACCCTGGTAGTAGACCACATCCCCCCTCTGCATAGCAAAGGTGCTAACCGGCATAAATGTGTTGTTGCGATACCAGTTCATGGAGTTATAGGTTTGCTCGGGCAACCAACGATGGTTGTAGGGGTTATACCAACCCATATCCATGCCAGTCGCATATAGACATTGCAGCACCAAGCCTGAACAATCAACCGCATCTCCCGGCCAAGAAGACCAAGGCTCGATATAACGAGTTCCAATATATTCACGAGCACGCTGGATAAATGCATTAATGCAGTCCTGGCGCGAAGCGTTATAAGGAATACGGGAAGGCGTAACGTACGTAAAGTATCCGGTGCAATACGAAGGAAGCTGCACGCTGTTGCAATTAACCTTTGGGTAGGATCCGGGCGTCTGGTAGCCCATATAACGATAAGTCTCAAAATACGAATCAGACGTAGAGCCTGGTGCGGAAGCGCCCTTGGGGACAATCTTTACCTGTAAGGCCTGAACAGGAATGCCAAGCTTCGTGGTACCCGCCGGTGATCCATTTTTGGTCCAGCCAAGCCAACGATAATTTGATACATGAACGCGATACCAGACATCAAAGTAATTAGAAACCTCGCCAGTCAAGTTAATCTTGACGGCCTGGATTTGCTGTCCTTGGCCAACGGTTCCCGATGTAGCCCCATCTGAAACAGCAGATTGCCAACCGATATTGGATACATGAGCGGAATACGAAATACCGCCGCTCATGGAACTATCGGAGAGCGACAGCTGCATGGCTTCCATAGCGCGGCTCTGTCCAACGGTACCAGCGACATCGCCGTTGCCAACGGCCGCTTTCCAGCCAAGACCGGAACAGTTCGCCTTAGCCGAAAAACCAGGAAGCTGAATCAACGCAGCATAATCCTGAGCGGGAGCATCGGATGAACCTTTAGCAACCAACTTAACTTGAATTGCTTCAGCCTGCTTAGACAACCCAACGGTGCCAGCTGCGGCATCATTTTTAGCCCAACCAAGCCAACCATAATCCGCCGCATGAATACGGTAGTAGATATCGTATTTTGAAGCGTCGTTGCCGGTCAGTCTTAATTTAACCGCCTGAATTGCGAGACCCCTGCCAACAGTGCCAGCATAGTCGGCACCCGAAACGTATGGCTGCCAGCCGATATTCGCAACATGTGCCGACACTTCGACGGAGGCATCGATGCCCTGAGTTGCAACATACAGCGCCTGCAGGGAGCGGGACTTGCCCGTCTGGCCGGCAGTTTCACCGTTGCCAACAGGAGCCAACCAGCCCGCAGAAGCAACGTGTGCCTGAGAAACAAGATCGATTCCAGGCGTTTCGATAAACGCATTGGCAGTGGAGCCAGGCGAAGGCTGACCCTTACTTACAAGTGCAATTTCAATGCAGCACAAACCGGAAGAACCACCAGAAACGCCACATGCCTGACCATTTGACGTCCAGCCCGTCCAACCATTACCGGAATCGCATGCTCGATACCAAATGTCGTAATTAGCAGCGAGCTGGCCGCTCAGCGACAACTTAATCGCTTTAACAGGAGCTCCTGATACTGCTTTGGCAGCACCACCATCGGTTGACGAAGCGCCCCAACCTGAATACCCATCCATAACGGAATAAGAAATAGACCCGTTATCAGTTTGACCGGCAACGCTCAGGGCAATCGAGTTCAGCAGCTTAGCGCCCTTGCCTCCGATCGTGGCCTTTTGACCGGAAGAGGAACCAAGGCTCTCCCCAGAAACGGCCGATCCAGAAACCGTAACAGCATCTGGATCGCCGATAAAGACCTTGGCCGAAGAGCCGGGCGCCTCTCCGCCTTTCTCTACGAGAACCACTTTAACGGCTTCGATAGCCCTGCCCTTACCGGCAGAACCAGCGGCAGCACCATTGCAGGACCAATCGAGCCAGCCTATGCCTGACACATGAGCGCAATACCAAATGTCATATTTCTCGGCTGCTTCACCGGTCAAGCGAATCTGGACGGCCTCAAGCCGCTGCGCCTTACCAGTCGTGCCGCAGCGCCCCGCAGACCACTGTTGCCATCCAATATTCGACACATGGCCACGAAGTTCAATAGAACACGAGTGGCCATACCAGCCAAGCTGGGCTTCAAGAGCCTCCATGGGAAGGCCCCTACCAGTTGTCCCAGCAACAGATCCGCCACCTACGGGAGACATCCAGCCAATATTCGATGTATGCGAGCGAACGGAAATCGAAGCGGGATCATCGCTACGGTTCTTAAAAGGACAGCTAGTGTCGCCCGGGGCGGGGTCGCCCTTGGGCAGGACCGCGACCTGGACGGCCTGGGCGGCGCGGCCGTAACCGGCGGATCCGGCGTCGGCGCCGTCGCACGCCCAGCCGAGCCAGCCGAAATCGGCGGAGTGGACGCGGTACCAGACGGTGTAGCGCTCCGAGAGCTCCCCAGACAGCCTGACCCTCAGGGCCTCGACGGCGCGGGCCCGGCCGGTGGTGCCGGCGGTGCCGCCGTTGCCGACGGCGGGCTGCCAGCCGATGCCGGCGACGTGGGCCTCGACGGACAGGGCATTTGCAACCTGCTCTTGAGAGGAAGCCCCATCCACATCGATTGAGATCTTAAGTGCCTCAAGATTCAAACCTCTGCCCGTAGTTCCGGCAACCTTGCCCGAACCGACCGGGTTCATCCAGCCAATATTCTGCACATGAGCAGAAACTCTTACTCTTTTGACGGTCAGCTGAGTGCTTTCGGCTGAATCGGCAGCAGTGGCTCCACTAGCCTCATCGGAGCAAGCCAACTGCGCGTTTTGGGACTCACTATTCTTGGGAGTATCATCCGATTTTTGTTCCTCGGACACCGAGCAGTCTTGTGCGGCAGCCGAACCTTCAAGGACGGAGTCATTTGAGCCAGCTGATTCGTTAATTGAATAATCAGCATATGCAGCGGTCACAGCCCATGATTGGCTCACAAGCAACACAGCAGCCATGAGAACAGAAACGGACACATCAAAGAGACGTCTCACGATTCCACCTTCCTTCATCTATCAACGAACCTACTTAAGCACAACCGCTTGGGCTCCTCGTTGCGAGTATAGCGAAGCGATGCGTTCAGCAGAGTTAGAGACATAGCCAGAGAGCGAATCGGCAATGTAAACGGTACCCAGGGAACGATTAAAGCCTCTTAAAACAACGGTATGAGAGTTGGTATACGTTCGATAAACCCTTCCGCCATATGCCTGAGTCGCATAGCATCGACCCAAATTCTGCATGCCTATCGTCGACCAGATGATAACGGGATGACCAGATTCCAAATAAGAATAGAGATCATAGAAACCAGTTCCGGTAACGTCGTACGCTCGCAAGTTGCTTCCACGACTGATCAAAAAAGAATTAGCCGTGTTGGTCAATCCAGGAGCGGATATACAGTTTCCGTTCGAAGCGCTATGTGGATTACCCCAAAATGCCGTCACAAAATCCCAGCTGCTTTTAGGCATATACGCATCTGCAATGACGGTTTTGCCCACACCAAATCCGTAATAGTTAAGTGCATTAGTCAATGCAACGGACTCGCAACCAGTGGGAAGCTCAGGATTCTGCATTGTGCAAGGAACATTGAGGACAACCGAATTCGGATGCAAGGGGCGATCCCTGTACGCGCCCTCCGTGGGACCCGGTGCCGCCGAGCCCTTCGCGACGATGCGGACCTGGAGCGCCTCGAGGCGGTAGCCGATGCCGGTCGTGCCCGCGCGGGCCCCGTCGCTCGCCCACCCGAGCCAGCCGTAGTCCTGCACGTAGGCGCGGTACCAGACGTCGTAGTACTCGGAGAGGCCGCCGGTCAGGCGCATCTTCACGCACTCCACCGCCCTGCCCTGGCCGGTGGTGCCGGCCACGGCGCCGCCCGAGACCTCGTCCTGCCAGCCGACGCCCGCGACGTGGGCGCTGTAGGACAGGCCGCCGGAGACCGGCGAGGAGACCTCGGCCGAGATCGCCTCTACGGCGCGGGCCCGGCCGGTGGTGCCGGCGGTGCCGCCGTTGCCGACGGCGGCCTGCCAGCCGACGCCCGAGACGTGGGCCCTGAGGCTGAGCGAGGGGGCGGAGAGCTCGGCGGGGGCGCCCGACGAGGGGGCGTCGCCGCCCTTCTCGACGAGGACGGCCTGGAGCGCCTCTGCCTGGACGCCGAGGCCCTCGGTGCCCGCGGCCTCGCCGTCCTTGGCCCAGCCGAGCCAGCCGTAGCCCGCCGCGTGGACGCGGTACCAGACGTCGTAGGAATCGGAGACGGGGCCGGAGAGGGACACCCTCACGGCCTGGACGGCGCGGCCCTGCCCCACCGTGCCGGCGTAGGAGGGGGCGGAGGCGGCGTCCTGCCAGCCGATGCCGGCCACGTGGGCCGCGACGGAGACGGAGCTCCCCTCGCCCGCCCCCTCGAGGGAGGCGCGCACCGCCTGGAGCGCGAGGCCCCTGCCGGTCGTGCCGACGTCCTCGCCGCCGCCCACCGCCTGCAGCCAGCCGCGCTCCGCGACATGGCCCTGCAGGACGAGCGCCGGGCCGGAGGCGGCACCGGAGACGAAGGCCCCCTCGGTCGGGCCGGGGGCGGCGCCGCCCTTCGCGACGAGGGCGACCTGGACTGCGGTGAGGCCCGAGGCGCCCGTCTCGACGCCGGAGGGCTCGCCGGAGCTCGCCCAGCCGGTCCAGCCGCGCGCGGAGTCGCAGGAGCGGTACCAGACGTCGTAGCGATCCGCGAGGCCGCCGGACAGCCCGAAGCGGACGGCCTTGAGCTGGAACCCGCCGCCCGTGGCGACGAGCTGCGCCCCGTCGGAGCTGGACTCCCCCTGCCAGCCGGAGCCGAGCAGGAGGCCGCGGTAGCCGACCGACCCGTCGGACTCGAGGTTGTCGACAACGGCGGCGACGGAGCCCAGCACGGGCCCCTTCTCGGAGCCGAGCGTCAGGACCCCGCCGGAGAACGACGAGCCCGCCGGCGAGCCGGAGACGGAGAGGGCCGAGCCGGACAGGCGCTCGCCGGCGCCGCGGAAGGCACCGCCGACCGGGCCCGGCGCGGCGCCGCCCTTGGGGACGAGCACGACCTGGACGGCCTGGACGGCCTTCGACAGGCCCACCGTGCCCGCGGACGCGCCGTCCTTGGCCCAGCCGAGCCAGCCGTAGTCGGAGCAGTGCACGCGGTACCAGACATCGTAGGACGAGGCGGCCTCGCCGGAGAGCCTGAACTGGAGCGCCTCGACCGCCAGGGAGCGCCCGGTGGTGCCGGCGGCGCCCGAGGTCCAGCCCTGCCAGCCGACGTTCGAGACGTGGGCCCTCACCTCGAGGGAGGAGGAGCCGTGCCCGTACCAGGACACGGAGCCCGAGAGGGCCTCGAGGGCGCGGCCCTGCCCGGTGGTGCCGGCCGCGGCGCCGTCCGAGACGGCGCCCTGCCAGCCGATGCCGGCGACGTGGGCGCGGTAGGAGACCGAGGGGGGCTCGGAGGACCTGTCGACGAAGGGCGTGGACGTGTCGCCCGGGGCGGGTTCGCCCTTGGGCAGGACCGCGACCTGGACGGCCTGGACGGCGCGGCCGTAGCCCGCCGAGCCGGCGTCGGCGCCGTCGCACGCCCAGCCGAGCCACCCGAACTCGGCGGAGTGGACGCGGTACCAGACGGTGTAGCGGGCCGACAGGTCCGCGGACAGCCTGACCCTCAGGGCCTCGACGGCGCGGGACTGCCCGGTGGTGCCGGCGGTGCCGCCGTTGCCGACGGCGGCCTGCCAGCCGACGTTGGAGACGTGGGCCTCGACGGATATCGCGTCGGCACCGAGGGGCTCGCCGGTCGACGCGTCGGACAGGACGAGGCGCAGCGCCTCGAGGGGGAGCCCCCTGCCGGTCGTGCCGGCGACCCCGCCGCCGGCGACGGCGCCCATCCAGCCGATATTGGAGACGTGGGCGGAATAGGACAGCGAGACGGCCGCGGCCCCATCGGGCCGCGCGGCCTCCGCCTGGGCCCCGTCGGCCTGGGCGGACTCGGGCTGGGAGGGCTCGGGCTGGACGGCATCGGCCTGCGCGGCCTCGGCCTGCGCGTCCCCCGCCGCGGCGGGGGCGGCGTAGGCCGCGGGCCCGCACAGGGCCAGGGCGGCCGCGACCGCGAGGACGGCGGCGGCCCCGGAAACTCGTTTCATGGAGCGTCTCATGGAAAATCCCCCTAATCTAGCAACGGTTTAGAGTCTACTAGATTGGGGGGACGGGGGCCAAGCCCTCACAGGTCGACAAACTATCAAATCAAATTGCTCATCGGGGAAATCTAATCCACATCGTGAGCAGCAACAGCTTAACCCCGAAAGGTTAATCTGAGTCAAATTTAGAGACAAGCTTTCTAGCCACGAAAAGCTTGGCTCCCAAATACTCGTCCTTCATATCCGTTTGGCTTTCAAATTGATTAAGGATTTTCAGACAAATCGTCTTCTTAGCACTGCGATTGTTCTCAATCCCCCTACGCCTGAATGTGCTGGACACAACCTTTTCAATTGCCCTCATGGACTCAAAGCGATTGGCACAAAGGTTGGTACGAGAATTATTGAGACCAAGTGTTGTTTGTATGTCATGCTGAACGGACTCGTCCGTAGCATCGATACGCCCATCGCGGTGGTAATAAATAGTTTCAAGTGTATGGCTCTTGGTAGGGTCAACCGTCAAGGGTGCATTACCGCGGCGCTTGTCGCACGTTTCCCCATCCCTGCCGTCGCAGACGGCAACCATATTACGATATGAAAGGCTCAGCTCTCCATCTACCGCAGAGCCGTCAGGATGCTGAGGGATTAGATGCTCGATCGTAGCCGAATGTCCATCCGTACCGATCCTGCACATACAGTAGGCACAAAGATGCCCCTGTTCGACAACCAACGCCTCAAGAACCTTACGCTTAGACTCTCCTCGAAGCGATTCATAACAAAAAGTTGCATCCGGAGTGCTGCGGATGATCCTCTTCGCCTCAGTAAGCACCGAAGGCTCGTGCCCCTTTACGATCGGAATCACGACAGTAGCTCCTCAAGTTCAAGGGTTGTCCTCGCGGCGACTACATCCGGATCATCCGCCCCGACGAAAGCCTCAAGCTTTTCAAGGTCAGCCTTAGCGTCGGCGTGGCGTCCTTCGTCTACGGCACAATTAAACGCATCGAACAACCGAACTGCTTCCTCAGGACGCGAGGAAGCATCTAAAACAGTGTTGAGAATGTCTCCCGCATCACGCCCGCGCGTCTCCGTCACAGGAACTGACGCGGCCTCGCCGTCAAAGACGCGTATGTTGCCGCGAGGCACTGATGCCACGACAACCGGCGAATGCGTTGTCACAATAAACTGCACGTTGGGGAAGATGCGAACGAGGTCCTCCAGAATTCGTGCCTGCCAACGAGGGTGCAAATGAAGATCGATCTCGTCAATCATTACCACGCCCGGCGTCTCGAGTACACGATCGCATAACGCGGGATTCAACATTGCCATGCGATATGCGATGTCTGCAAAAAGACTCAACGTGCCACGATAACCGTCACTCATTGAATGGATCCTATCGCGATGGTAATTACCATCTGCAGTGCTATATGTAAACACCAGCTGACCAAGCTCGGCATCAAAATCGACCATCGCGTCCACAGTGGAAGCCGCCGCATCAAAACATGAGGCCAGTGCCATTTTAACCGCAGAGAACAGTGCGCTGTCACGCCTATTCTGCCACTCCCAAATGGATTGAGATTTAAACCATGCATTCATACGTGCATCGTTCGAAGATGCCTGTAGGGCACCTTCGTACCCACGCGTCCTGTTGGGCAACGATTGGTCTTTAGGTTCAGTCCGCGTCCACAATCGATCGGTCCTATAACGAGCAAGAATGGGAAGGACAACCGTATCGCCACTGCGGACAAGTTTTTGCAGCCGAGCGCCGGCATCCACTACAGCCGCAGCATCAGCAATAGTCGTGCGGCCCTTGGCAGTATTAAGCGAACGCGACCAGTGAACGTTCTCGCCAAGAACTATTCCGTCAGCACCTATCGTCACCGGGTACCGCGACTGAACGTCAAACATGTCTCCTTGCTTAATGACGGCACCGCGGGCATCGTCAGGCGTAATGCCAAGCGCTTTCGCATTCTCAATCTTTTGGAATAAAGTGCCAAGAGCAATGCTTGCGGCATCAATTAGAGTGCTTTTTCCCACACCGTTATCGCCAACCAAAACCGTAAGTTGACGCTCAAAACTAACTGAGATGGATTCGAACTTGCGAAAGTTGCAAACTTCGAGCTTGTTAATCAAGTAGCTATTATTAGCAAACCCCACAACAGTCTCCTCAAATTGCATATCAACAGAAAAATCGATATGTTTATTACCTTATAGAGAATTCTATTCCGATGCAATCAAGTCAAGTTAAATGAATGGCACATCAACCCGCGACATAGCAGTTCAATCTCATCCGAAAAGGCACCATGGATCGGCGCCCAACCAAGCTCGCGGCGGAGCTTGCTAGCGTCTATGGCGTACCGTCGATCATGGCCGGGACGGTCCTTAACCCAGTCAATAAAGTCTTCGTCTTTACCCATTGCTTTAAGAATGAGCTTGAGAACTTCGAAATTGCCGCTCACAATCGGCTCCGACAAGATAGGTTTCTCCGATCTTCCCTTTGGTCAAAATGAGTCAAACAGCACGAGCGTGGTCATCGACATGAATCCAATCGCGTACGTTCAGACCGTCCCCGACAGTTTAGGACGATCCCCGCGCCGAGCGCATGCAATCGAGTGCGGAATGAACTTCTCAGGGTGCTGATATGGACCGTTGTTATTACAGCAATTTGAAGTTGAAGCCTGCAGACCATAGGTGCGAATCCAAGCTCTCACAAGCATGTCAGAGGCCGCCTTGGAGCTGGAATAGGGCTTGCTCGGCCGATAAGGAGACTCCTCGGAAAGTTTGCGCGGGTCATCAAGCACCAGATCCCCAAACACCTCATCGGTCGAAATATGATGAGACCTGACATGGTGTCTACGAGCAGCCTCCAGGAGCTGATATGTGCCCTCGACATTCGTCTTTATAAACGGGCAAGGATCGACAATCGAATTGTCATTATGAGACTCCGAGGCATAGTGAATAATTGCCTCGTGCCCGGGAACCACCTGATCAAGCAAATCCGAATCGTAGATATCACTAACAACGAGCTCAACCCTATCCTTTTGAAGCCCGGCAATGCTGCCGTGATTAGCGGCATAGGTCAGCTTATCCAAGATGATGACACGCACATTCGAAACATTATTCACATAGCGGACAAACGCAAGCCCGTAAAAACCACAACCGCCCGTAACCAGTATGTTCTTATAGTTAGATCTCATACGCGCGGCACTCACTGGCCATGATAGTTGACCCCTAAACGAACCGCTCGATGCAAGCCTTCAGCCCACGGGTCGACAGATAGAGGCGAACGACGTCGATGAGTGAAACGCCCGCGCCGGCTGCGATTTTTCTTGCCACGTTGCGCACGACAGTAGCAGAAGGAAAATCCGTCCAGCTGGAACCAAAGTACTGCCGGAACTCGCCTTTAACGCTCGCAGCAACCACGGCATAACCCTCCGCATCCAAGCGCGCAAGGTCGAACACAACCAGATCCAAAAACCACGTGACAAGCTCTCCGGGGCACAAGTCCAAAAGCCCTCGCCTACCCCAGCGCTCCAGCACTTCATGAAGCACCAGCAAATGGGCATCGACCTTGTCCATGCGCTTGGCACAAGCGTTAAACACATGCGTCAGCGACTTTTCCTGCATCACGTAGTGATACAGCTCCTCGGGCGCAAGGACCGTCCTGGCAGACAGCGGATACGATTCAAACTGAAACACAACGTCCTCGGCAAACCGAACATTTTCGGCAAAACGCAAAGTCTCACGCTCAATCAGCTCGCGAGAGTATGCCGCACGCCAGACATAGGGCTGCGCATTCGCGGAAAACAGCAGCGCCGGATCAAATGACTCAAACGTGCGCGCTTCAGGAGAAAGTAGCTGCTTGATGCGCTTAGAGGCCAACTCGGCAGGCTCGCACACGGCTCCAAACACAACAATCTCGGGATGCTCCTTAGCAAACGCATCGACCAAGAACTCGGCAAGATTAGGCTCGACGTAATCGTCCGAATCGACGAAGTCGATAATATCGCCGCGCGCAACATCCATGCCCGCATTACGGGCAGACGGCAGTCCGCCGTTAGATTTCTCGACAACGCACACGCGAGAGTCCTTGCACATATACTTGCCAATAATCGCAGCAGAGCCATCCGGCGATCCGTCGTTAACAACCACGATCTCGATATCCGGACAGGTCTGCCCCAAAAGGGAGTCAAGACAACGAGGCAGGAATTCCTGGGTGTTATAGACCGGAACAATAAATGAAACCCTTGGGTTTGCCATAATTTCCCTACTTCTTAATTGCATCCAGGACGAATGCGGCAACCACGCCCGGGCCGCCGATGCGCGCATAATGCCTCGCGCGACCCAAAGCGCCGGCACCGGCAAAATCCTCAGATTCAGTCAGCCACTTTTGCGGATCGTTGACAATGGCCTTCAGGTTTGCGCGCTTCCACGGCTTAAGATCCGTGAGCTCAAACTCATGGACCTCAAGCGCGCCGCGGAACTCCTGGGCCATACGGTCCAAAAACTCAGCGTAAAACTTGGGATTCAGGCGAATGTAGCTCCACATATACGAATCGTATTTAATGATATTTGCAAACCTAAGCAGCTTGGCAACGTCCAGCGAAGAGTGCGTCTCGGCATAATCCTCAACAATCCAGCGATGAATCTCGGCATACTCATCATTAACGCAGTGAACTTTATTGGGCGAATTGACCGAAGAGCCCTCGTTGTCCTGGCGATATGAAAGCACGGAATCATGCAGGTAAACCGCGGTATCGGCAAGGGCAAACACTTTAAAGGTAAACGAGGCATCCTGAAACGCTGCGCCAGGCGTCGGCAAGAATCGGATGTCATTGCGGTTCAAGAAGTCGCAGCGATACACCGCAGACCAAATCGATGGCTTAAGCGAGAAGGCATCAACGGTGTCACTCGGACACACCGGCTTGTTGCAATCCTTAGTCTTAAAGAGCTCCATCAGCTCTCGGCGCTCCTCCGGCTTCGACCAATACAGGTCAAAGTTCGCCTTCGCAAAGTCGGCGCCATTGCGTTCGGCCGCTGCCACAAGTTTCTCCAGCGCATCGGGCGCCATAAAGTCATCGGACTCCAGAATGCCCACATACTTGCCGCGCGCCATATCGAGTCCGCGGTTCATCGAGTCGCCGTAGCCGCTGTTGGCCTTATCGATCATCTTCACGCGCGCATCGCGCTCCATGTACTCGCGGATGATATCCGGCGAGCTATCGGTAGAGCCGTCGTTGATGCAAATGATCTCAATGTCCTTGAGCGTCTGCGCCACGGCGGAATCAAGGCACTCGTGCAGGTAGCGCTCAACGTTGTAGACGGGAATAAGCAGCGACAGGACAGGGCTGACAGAGGAATTAGTAGACAAATGTGCTCCTTAGGAAATACCTGACGTTAATGGTATCAAAGGGTCGTCCCGCCCGCGGGCGTTTATATAATCTATGGAGCCCGCATAGGCAAACCGATACGAAAGGACGTCATGCAGCCCAAAGCCGCACGCAACATATCCATCGAAGCGCTGCGCTTGGTCGCGGTCGCCGGGATTGCCATATTCCACACGTTTCAGTGGACCTTCCAAGCCGTCTGCACCGGCCTACCGGAATATGCGCCGCTCGCTGCCTTCCCTTACTCCGGCGCGCTCGGCTTTATCAACCTGCTGGGCTGTTGGGCCAACGAGGTCTTTTTTATGATCTCAGGCTACTTCCTTATTCCCTCGGGGTACGCGCCCTCCAAAACGGGTCATCCGCGCAGTACCTCACCCTCAAATCGCTTGAGCGCCTCAAGAAGATCGTCTTGCCCACGCTCTTTTATTGCGCTGTCTGCCTGCTTGTCTCGATGTACGTCTATCCCCTGCCCGAAATCTCGCTACACGAGATTGGCTGGCTCACGTTGGGCATCGAGTTTATCTGGGTCTACGCGGCATCCGTATTGCTCGTCCCAGTGATTACGCTGATACGACAGCGAATCGGCAGCAAAAGGGCCCCGTTTGTCGTAGCGCTCCTCACGTTCACAACATTTGGAATCAACTGCTGCATCGCGGCGACGGCAAACGAAGCGGCCGGTATCGTTTTGTGGCGCAAGCTCATGAGCGCCGTTACCTACCTGGTCGCGTTTATTGCGGCTGGAGAAATGCGCTTTGTCCTCGAATGCCACGGCAACGCATCCGGCGCTCAAAAATCCAAGATCGTACTCATCGG
>ENA-OQHR01000605-OQHR01000605.1-human-gut-metagenome-genome-assembly--contig:-NODE-605-length-24758-cov-6.213322_pt1 | contig 24758 bp, 30 predicted proteins | sample MGYA00242566_ERZ504725 | MGnify/ENA primary metagenome ERZ504725 (study PRJEB26092, sample SAMD00036217) | human gut metagenome | host: Homo sapiens | study: EMG produced TPA metagenomics assembly of... | reverse complement strand
GACAAATAGTCTATATCCTGAATATTTCTGCTCCACACTTCTCTTAAATCGTTACCTGTAGATTATGGGTATTCAAATATATTTTTTGTTATAGTTTTCATTTATATCATTCGAGGATTTTTCTTCTAGTTTCATCTTATTGTAGGTATACCAAAGTTGCCATATTAAAATAGCCACAAGAATAATATCGTATATAAGCCAAAATCTCCCCATAAATAAAGGTGTCAAGAAACATAAGATTGTAACGATAGGGACGAACCATAGTGTTCTTCTAAATTTACCTTTATAATTCATTTTCCAATAGATAATTGATTTATCTTTTTTATTTGATGTAGTATTTATATCTTCTGCTTTTTCAATAACTACCGGACATATTTTATGTAATACATTTGATATTTCTGTTTGACGAAGTTCATCTACAGTTTGTCTGTCACTAGGAGATAGGTATTCTTCACCATTAGAATATATAAATCTAACTTGTTCATAATTCCAAACAGGGCTTTCATGTAAATAATATATTTTTTCAACTCCGTGTCTTGGAAAAAGACGACCGTTCATAACTACCCAGTTTTCACTAATAAGGACAGGAAAGTATTTTCGTAATATATTGTGCTCAAACAATACTTTTTCAAAACATTCACCTTGTAGAGTTCCCTTTAATTCCTCTTTTGTTTTGATATGGTTTAATACAGGTACGCAGTGATAAGATAATTTAATATATCGCCATATCTTGCGTGCTGTAAAAATAGTGATGAGCCAAAATAAAACCGTAAGGAATATAAATATACCACGAGGATCATTAATAGTCATAAAGACTCCTCTTACAGCATAAAATAGGCAAACAATCCAGATTACTCCTAGTAAAAATTTTTTCAATGGATAGAATCTAAGCCATTCTATCTTTGTTAAAAAATTTAATTGTGAAGTTTGTAAATTTTCTTTAGCTTTACTGCTTTCATCAGCGATTTTTTCTGTTAGCTGTTTTCTAATATATTGAGGAAAATTAGCAAGTATAAATATCAGTGCAACAGCGATAATACCATACATCATTTCTCATCCATCCTTTATAAATTAATTTTTAGCTTCTTTTAATTTTCTATTTTAACAATTACATTTCCCTTTATATGAAGATACCAATTATCTTTACCTCTGAAACTTCAAATTCTCGTATTACTAACATCAAACAAATTCACATTTTCAGTTCTGCAAGCTGGAATTTAACGAACTAACCTCTTTACTCTTTCAACATAATCATCTGCATGATTTATGCTAATATCTCCGTGATAATATCCTTGTAATACTTCAAGTTCACTATTTGGTATTAAATGAACAATTTTAGTTGCTGATTTTTTCATAATAGGTCTTTCTTTACTTCCAACTAATACGAGGGTCTTTGCTTTAGTATGCGATAAAGTGTTTTTTACTTCATAATTAGAATTTGACTTCATAAAAGCAATTAAATTATCTTTTGTAATTTTACAAGTATCTTCATAATATAGAGCAAACAAGCTTTTTTTAAGTTTCAAACTTTTAAATTGTAGTTTTGAAAACCACTTTTTACTTATCAAACAATATGATAAATTAAATATTGGCTCTATCATTTTATAGGTAAAGTCCATTGGCATTACAAAAGCACTTTCAATAATAGCACATTCACATATATTAGGATTTTTAGATAATATTTCTAATAAAATTTGTCCGCCTAATGATAACCCTCCAATTAGTTTTACTTTTCCATTATAATTTTTATTTATAAAATTTATTATTTCTAGAGCATTGCTTTCAATAGAAGTAAAATTTGTATCACTTCCTGAATGTCCATCTAATATAGGAATAACTATGTGAAATTCATTTTCAAGCAAGGATATTTCATCTATATAATTCCACCAAGAAAGACCTCCACCGTGTAATAAAATTATAATATCATTATTCTTTGATCCATATTCTTTATATTCCATCTTACACCTCTAAATTACGATTTGTTACTCACATAATATCACACTTCTTCTACAGTTGCATCTATATATTTTCATTACACTTCCATTCTGCTCGCTTCTGTCACCAGCATCCGGTTAATCTTCTCCTGCATGGTTTCTTTTGCGTCCTCATTAAAGTGATAACGGACAACATATACCGTCTGTCCGATTTTCTTTGTAAAAGTGTGTTCCTGTGTCGCTGTATTCATCATTTTTTCCACAATCATCAAATTCCTTTCTGTTATATGCCCGACAGAGAGAGGTTCGTATTGTCTCTGCCGGAAGTTTATCTGTAAACTGTCAACGTAATTGTCAACATGGAGTTTCAAACTTCTTATGGATGTTTTTTTCTATCTTCCAAATACATCCCTAAAGTTTTTTGAATATCTTTGTTGACAACTGGTAAAAATATCAAAATCACCAGTAAATATAAGGGTTTCGGCTGTCAACAAGATTGTCAACAAGCGGTGAATTTTCGGATAAATCGACAGCCTTACGGTGCCAAAATCAGCCTTTCTCTCTGTCGGGCAGGTCAAATGGAAGTTCCAGCTGCTCTGCCTTTGTCAGCTTCGTAAATCCGTCTTTATCCGCTTCGTTGACACCCTCATCCTCTGTTCCTTCCCGAATCCAGCTCCGCTGTCTGCCATAACCTTGCTTTTCAAATCTGTGTACCCCGGCTCTCTTCCAGCCTGTAATCTGGGTATCCATGATCGAACAGATCTCATTGGTTTCAAATTTCTTTGGTTCCCGGTCAAAATGGTCAAATGCTTCTTTCCAGATTTGCACCGAACATACATGGGTTCCTTTGTAGGCATCCAGCCACCCCTGAATCGTTCCTGCCATCGTATCCTCCTGTGTGAACTGTTTCCGGTATTCCTCAATCTCTTTCTCCATCTCTTTTGAGAACTTCAACAGACTGTTTTTATTCTCCGTTGACCAGTAAATCACCATCGCTTCTGCCCACAGCTGGTCAAAATATGCTCTGGCTTCTTCCTCATCATCTAGGATATGTTTCTCTGCCTTACTGCTGTCTATGGCAATCGGCAGGAAACGTCTTGCCCCGGTACGGTCAAAAGGAATAAACTGCCGTGTGTTCGTTGATCCGGCGAAGATACACTGACGCTTCCGATCTTCCCCATAGACTGCATAGGGATCACGGTAAGAATCTTTCTGTCTGGTCAGGAATGATTTGATTTCTTCATTGTTCTTTGCACTGATCGTAGCGATCATCTCCGGCATTTCTATGATCCAGTGTCCCCGAAGGTATTCATAGACTTTATTGTCGCCAAGATTGCGTAAGTCATCGGAAAACCAGTCATCCTTTAAGGCAAGGAAGCGAAAAAAAGTTGATTTTCCGGCTCCCTGTTGACCGACCAGACAGAGCATTTCATCCGCTTTGCATCCGGGACGGTAGATCCTGCTCAACGCTTCCATAAGGAAATGCTTCATTACCTCATACACAAAGTCCGAAGCATCTGCTCCCATATACCGTTGCAGGACATATCGAATCCGTTCCTGACCGTCCCATTCCAATTCTTCCAGATATTCGCAGATCGGGTGGTAAGCCCGGCTTTTTGCTTCCATCCTCATTGCTTTATCCATACAGTTTTCACTGCAAAGGCTGTAATATCGTTCAAAAAAATAATAATAATACGTTCTGGCATCATCATCCAGCTTGCAGATCTCATCGTTCCACCAGAGAATCTTTACAATATCAATCCGTCCGGTCAGCTTGTTGTATTTCAGGCTCTCCCGGATATACGGATCATATCTCAGTACAAGTATATAATTATCCACGGTTGCTTTGACCGTTCCTTTCTGTGTCAGCTCAAGCATATCCCGGACTTTTTTAATCTCTTTCTGGTTCACGGTTTTTAACATTTCTTTTATGGCATCTTTCTGCTCCTTTGTCACAATCTCCTTTATCTTTGTATCGCTCAATCCTCTCTACCTCCTTTCTCTTTTCATTGACCAGTGCTTCTTTCTCTGCCTGATCTCCAAACAGCAGAATATCCAGATAATAATCTACTGTGGTAAGTTCCCTTAATGCAGTCATAAACCTTTTGTCCCATTCTTCCTTTCGGTTCTTCGGTGCATACTGCAATTTCCAGTCCACCAGCAAACTCCGATAATCCAGATATGCTCTCAGACACCGCAGGTACTCTGACTGCCATTTTTCTTCCAATGTTGGTTCTGGCTTCTTCACAGATATAGGCTTTCTCTTAAAACCATCAATCCGGTCGGCATAAACAATTCCAAAATCATCTGCCAGCTTCTGTGCTGCTTCTTTTAACCCAAGTCCAAATAGCTGTGCTGTAAAATCTATCGCATCCCCGGTGCAGCCACATCCAAAGCAGTAATATCTCCGGTCAACTTTCATACTGGGTGATTTATCATTATGGAAAATGCAACAGATCAGTCCACTCCTGTTAGGCTTTAACCCATACATTTCTGCAGCCTGCCGGACAGTCACATTTTGCTTTACTTCATCAAATAGTCCCATCCTGTTCTCCTTTCTTTCACTGACTTTTTCCCAATTATGGGAAGTACTTTTTCACTCAAAATAAAAAAAGCATTTTGTCCTGTCCTCTCGGAATCAACAAAATGCCCTATATCTCCAGATCACTGGAATGTGATTTTCCTTTATTCAGTTGTTTTCTCTCAGCTTCTTCTCTTTCAAGTTTTGCTACATTCAGTGCAAGCTTTTCCCGGATAGAAGGTTTAACTTCTTTTTTGATTTTTTCTACAACAGCTTTCTTTTTCTCTGGCTGTTTTAACTGACGGACAATTTTTCCGACTGCTTTTTCCATCGCATTTTCAATCTTCCGGATCAGACCGTCCAGCCTTTTTACTGCATACTCTTTTTCTTTCCGGGATGCTTTCCGTTCCGGACTCTGAATCCACTTTTTAGAATCTTCTGCCAGATAAATATCATCCTTACGGGTAGCCAGTACCGCTTCCCTTGCGACCTGCTCCACCGCCTTGTCATATGCTTCACTGGATACTTCATCAAGCAGTGTTTCCACATCTTCAATGCGGATAGTCAGCTGTTGCAGTTCCTGTTTCTGTTCTTCGATCAACTCGCCCTGGCTCATAATCCGGTCAGAATTAGAAATGAACTTTTCTTTAAATTCCCTCTCCTGCTGAACCAGCTTTTCTTCCTGTTCCTGTATTTTTTGTTCATTCCCCCGAACCATGATCCTTTGTTTTGCAATGTCCAGTCGGTTGGCATTCACTATATCAATCTGCTGTTCAATCGTTTCCTGTTGCTCTGCGATTTCTTCTTTCTGCTTCATGCGGATGTAGTCCTGCTTCTCCAAATACTGCCTTCCTCCATAGGACGGTTCTTCATCCAGTTCCAGTCCATGACGTTTGCAGATATCCAGAAACATCACCCGGCAGGCAGAATCAAAAACCATCTTCCTGTTATTTGTCCGGGATCGTGCTTTGTCCGACTGTGGCAGTTCAAAGCCAAGCTGTTTTAATGCTTCTTCCTGTTTCGGTTCGATCTCCCCATATCTGTTCGTGGCATCAAATACATGACGTTCATGAATATGCGGTGTCGCTTCGTCCATGTGCAGTGACCAGTCAATGATATGGACATTAGAGCCGAAACGCTCATCGAACTCTTTCTTAAATTCGTCAAAGACCATGACCAGCGTTTGTGCAGAAGCATGTTCATCTATCGTTCCCAGCTGATAGATACTTTCTTCCGGGCAGGTCTTTTTACTTTTCAGAACATCTTCCACACCTTTGCACCTGTCGGGGTGTCTGGCTTTCTCATGTCTCGCATTTTGGTTCATGACATAATCGCTATAATGCTCCACGTAGTATGCAAGCTCAATCTGGTTGAAAGAAAAATTATCCTCTTTTCCCCGGTCAGCCATGGTGGTATATCCCTGATAGCAGTCCCAGTAAATGTTTTGCCGGACACGTTCATTGTCGATATGCTCACTGTGTTCCGGATCAAATCTCCGGTCATTGTGAAGCGGATTATAAACGCCATCCTTGCCGGATCTGCTGTTATGTCTTGTCCCTTTCAATTCACATCTCTCCTTTTTTCAAGTTTTCTCCCCGAAGGGGTAATGCAGCGAAGCTGCCAAAAGTCTCTGTCTCCGTTACAGACAGTACCCAGTACCATATGGCGAAACGCCATATCACTGGGCAATGGCTGCCGCCCTTAACCTGCTAATGGGCTTTGCCCCTTAACCCCAGCAAGGTGCTGCCGCCCTTTGCAATCCAGGCACAAAGGACTTACCGCCCTCTGTACTCCCGTCAGCCAAAACGAAACTCCTGCCGCTGTCCCTTCGGCAAGATTTCCGTTCCGTCTGTTTTTCAAAAATCCTCAGAATCGGATTTTGTGAAAATATAAAAATGGATAAAATAAAAGGCACTAACTTTTTACGGTTAATGCCCTTTACTTTACTCATTCATTTTTTAGATTTCTCTATATGTATCACTCTGATAACTGGCGGAGAATCTCTTTTGCAAGTTTCTTCAATTTCATTCCATCCCTTAATCCAAGACGGTAAAAGAATTCTTCTGTCTCAGCTCCGCTGTTGAATATCTGATCGCAGTATTTCGTAACTGCTTCTTCCTGCTCCGGTGGCAGAGTTTCAATCACCTTCTTGTAGGCTTCCTCAACTTCATCCGGTTCCACTTCTGTCTGCTGTTTCAATTTCCAGTCCGTATACGATTTTCCCATGTGTTCGGTTATCGTCAGGTTGATGAATTCTTCAATTTCTTTTGTCATTTTCATTCATGACCACCATTCCTTTCACACACCTCATTCTGTTAAAGCATCCAGCATAGCCCGCATTGCTTCTTTCAGTTTTAAGCCATCTCTCAGACCCATACGGTAATAAAATTCGTTCAGGTCACTGCATTTATTTGACGTATCTGTCAGGTAATCAAACAGAACCTTCTCCTGTTTCTTTGGCATCTTCCGAAGTACCTTTTGCAGTTTCAATTCCAGTTTTTCATTGAATGGATCATACTGCTTTCCATCATTTTCCTGATAAACCTGTTCCATTCTTTCCCCGATCAGGTCATTCATAAACTCTTTCATTTTCTCTGTTACTTCCATCTGCTTAATCTCCTTTTAAACTGATCTTGATTATTTCCAGCCACATGACCGCCCAGCCGGAAAGGACAGGCAGGATATAAAGTACAAAACCTGCAAGAAGCATTTTGAATACTTCTGTACCTGTCTCCTGCCCAAATCCATAACTTAATATTGCTGTAATACAGATAATCCCTGACAAGATATGAAATACGGTTGCGGACAGCCATGTAAGGAACATGAACACCAGCTGTATGATTATCAGACATATCTGTAGTGGCAGCGAAATCACTTTCACAATGATCTTTACAATTCTCATGACTGTCCACCGCCTTCACTGTTTCAGATACTTGCGGTAGTTATCCATGACAGAATCGGTAACTCCGCTTTTGTATATCTTACGGATATCCACAATCTTTTCATCTTTCAAAAGTTTCAGCCAGTCCGGCAGGTCTTTTCTGCTGTTGGCAAAGTTACAGCATTTTCCGTCTGCATATTCAATCCGGTACCTCATAAGCTCCTCCTACACATACACCATTTCATTCAGTATGATTTCATCTACCCGGCTTTTTACATTGTTTGCCCGGCGAACCCATTCCATCTGATCTCTGCTTTTCAGTTCCTCCGTAATGCCTTCCTGCTCCATCATCTGATCCATCAGAAAGTCCCTGCGTTCTACACACTGCTCATTCACATCTGCAAGATAAGACCAGAGCTTTCCACTCAGACTCAGATACGAATATAATCCACTTTTATAATCCTTCAGATAATTCCTGTGGAGACTTCCGTAAAATCCAATCTCACGAGTCTCATTCGGTACTGCAAGCAGTGGCAGATACACTTCCCCGACAAGGATATAATCCAGTCCGTTACTGTCATCGTGTATGATCCGTTCTAACCCCTTCATGCCGGTATCGCTCCTTTCTTTGGTTCCGCAGGTGGAAGCATGGAAACAGGAATAAAGACCCCTTTCGCAATATCTTCCCTCCGGATTTCTTCTTTCTTCGCATCCATCTCTGCTTTCTTCTTCTCTTTGGTTCGTTCGTAGTATTCCTGCTGTTTGCCATTTGCTTTTCTTTTCAGATAGTTCTGGTGCAGCCTGTCTTTTCTGGCTTCCCTCTTTTTCATTTCTTCGATTTCCTCCGGTGTCAGCTCCACCTCTCCGAAGTGTGGTGGCAGATACCGTCCAATGAAATTAAAATAGATTTCCACTTCCTGTGTAGTTTCAACACTGCCTTTCCGGTCACGCTCATGCACAACGATCTTCTCCACGAACTCATTCAGCATATAAGTGGTCAGTTCTTCAAAGTTCTGGTATTTATCAACCATGGCAATAAATTTCTCCGCAGACCTGCGACCTTCCTCATAACCGGATAATTCTGCTTCCATCTCTGCAATCTCTGCTGACAGTTCTTTCTGCTCTTTAGAATACTGCCCGTCCAGAACTGCATAACGTTCATCCGGCAACTTGCCAAGAATGTTATCTTCATAAATCCGGCAGAGCAGTTTTTCCAGATCCTGTACACGCTTCTGTGCTTCTGACAGCCTGCTTTTCAGCCTTGTGATCTCACTGGACTGCTGTGAGGTCTGTGCCTTTCTCACCGTCTCTATGAACTCTTCCCGGTTCAGCTGGGAATATTCTGCAATCGCTTTTAAAAGCTCTTTGATAAGCTCCATGACCACATCAGCGTTGATCCTGTGCTGTGTCGTGCAGAGTGTCCCAACCGGAACCTTTGAGTATGCAGAACAGGTATACTGTGGAACTCTCTTTCCATTGTTTACCCGGTGAACATACATTTTCGCTCCACAATCCGCACAATACATCAATCCAGTCAATGGATGAGCTTCTCCCCATCCATCCGGGTATCTTCTTACATTGCTTCTGATCCTCTGGACGTTATCAAAAGTTTCCTGGTCTATGATAGGCTCCTGCGTGTCCTCGAATACTGTCCACTGGTCTTCCCCGACATAATGGCTTTTCTTATCCTTGAAATGCTTTCTGGTTTTAAAGTTCACCGTATGACCAAGGTACTCCCGTTTTTTCAAAATCCCTGCGATAGTGGAAGAACCCCATCCATAAGGATCTTTGATTTCATCCACCCTGCCTTTCCATAAACCTGCATCTTTTTTTGCCATATGCACTGCCGGAATTTCCACCTTTTCCTCTTTCAGAATCCTTGCAATCTGATACGGTCCACGCCCGTCCATGGTCATATGAAAAATCCGCTGTACGATTTTGGCTGCTTCTTCATCAACAATCCAATAGTCAGGGTTCTCCGGATCTTTTAAGTAACCATACGGTGTTGTACTGGCTACATGCTTTCCTGATTTTCCCTTTGCCTTAAAGGTTGATTTAATCTTCTTGCTGGTATCCCTTGCATACCATTCATTCATAATATTTCGGAAAGGGGTGAAATCATCATCCTCCCGAAAACTATCTACATTCTCATTCACTGCGATCAGACGCACATTCTTCTGTCTGAGCAGTTCCATATATTGCCCGACCTTCAGATAATCCCTTCCCATTCGGCTCATATCTTTGATCAGGATTGTCCCAACTTTCCCGGACTCCACTTCTTTCATCATGGCAAGAAAGCCGGGGCGGTCAAATCTTGTGCCGGAAATTCCATCATCCGTAAAATGAATCAGATTTGTAAAGCCATGTTCTTTCGCATACTGCTCCAAGAGCTTCTTCTGATTGGAAATACTGTTGGACTCTCCGTTTAATTCATCATCACGACTAAGACGCTCATACAACGCTGTCATGAATCCCTGTGTCTGTGCCATTTTCTGACGCCCTCCTTTCTCTAATTTGGCTCCTGTTTTCACCCCATATCCGTTCCTGTACCGGGTTCTGATGTTTCCGGGACGTATTTCCAGGAAAAATCTGGTATCACTATGGGCAGGCTATTCTGTTTCCAAGGTTCGTGTAAGAAACCGAAAAAAATTCCTTACACATAACCCATTGCTCAGACGCCTTTTTACAGGATCGCAACATAACTTTTCTCATTTTCCTGGATTTCGTGTCGGTAAAAAAGTTTCTTACACTATACACAGGTGGCAGAGGGTAAAAAGTCGTATTGCTTTGAAATGTTTTTAAAAAAGAACAATTTTGCCCTTTGAGGTAAAAAAATAAGCCTCAAGAGACTTTTTAATCAATTAGGAGCTCCAATTCTCTAAAATTGAGTGATTAAGAAGTCTCTTCAAACTTACTACACCGGCGGCTAATTTGAATTTTTTGTATTGCCTTACTGCAAAGTGATTCGGCTTTGCTTTTTCCAAAGCTTCAAACATCAGATCCACAGGATTTTGAAAATCTTCATCATCTTCTCTTACTTCCATCGCATTGATAAATTCAATCAGGGTAGAGAAGTTCTGTTCCTCAACTGGTGCTTCATAATGGATATATCCAATCAAAGCACAGTAAAGAAGCGTTTCCGCTTTCGTCCAAAATTCATCACCGGCTTTACCATCTCCCTTTGTGTTGGTAATCAGCGTCGTTACGAGCTTCAATATATCCTTTTCAGAATGGATATAGGCAAAGGGATTGTAGTGCATGGACTTCTTGAAATTGATCGTGTTGAAGATTTTAATCTTGTAGTGGTTCTTCAAAAGAGCATTGCCGCACTCGATGACGATACTTCCTTTTGGATCAGTAACACAATAGCTAGAATGCATTTGCATTAAATTAGGTTTGACATAAAATCTAGTCTTACCAGAACCACTTCCTCCTATAACAAGAACATTTTTATTTCTAGCATACTTAGGATTAGGTGGTCTACCATTCATAGTAAGCCTTTCTGTCTTGGTAAATAGAACATTGTTTTCAAATTTATCATCAACATATGGTTCAATATCTTTTGCATTGCCCCATCTTGCAGAGCCATATTCTTTACCTTGTCTAAACTTCTTAGCATTTTTACCTTTGAAATAAATAATAGATTTTACAAGTGCTGAAATGCTTATACCAACAGCAATATCAACCAAATGTAAACTAGGAATTAAACTCAAAGTATTGATTTCTAATAATCCTTGAAATATTTTATCTATGATATCTCCACCAACATACGATCTTATGTGATGAGAAAAAATATTTCCAACATAGAAAAATGCAAGATATGGAATGTTCTCTAATACGAAACGCTTCTTATCTTGCACCTTAAATAAATCTTTTATGTCCTTGATTATTTTATCAATCATAGGCTTTGTTCCTTTTGCTTGTTTTTGACTTTATCCTTTGAAATGCTATTTTTAGCCATCTCTTTAAACTTCTCAATATTTTTATGAATCGATTCCTTAGTTTTTTCTTTCTTTTCAATATTGCTAAGTACATTTTTAAAAGCCTGATCCATTACTTTCGTATCTTTTGCTTGAAAAAACACCGAATGAACACCACTTTCCTTATCTCTCATTATTGAGAAATTAACACCACATCGATTTAATTCTTTTTTAAGTTCTTTTAGTTCACCATCTTTTACATTGATTTCTTCAAGCTGACCTTTCTTTACCATATCCTTAAGCTTCATTTCTTTGCCTTCGTGTTTAATCAAGTTATCAAGTCCACCATATTGTTTTGCCTTTGCACGCAATCTTTGTATTTGCTTAAGAATTTCTTTTAAAGTTGCTTTAGCAACATGGACTTCGATATTAGCTGCTCTATTAGAAATTTCATCATTTATCATCAATATCCATCCTCCCTCATGTCATAATTAACCTGTGCTGTATAATAAGCATCCATATCGCTTGGTGTGTTATATGCAACAGTTAAGATAAACGCTCGTACATTTCTTATTTTCGATTCGTTATTTCTTAAAGTTTCAACGATATAGTCCATATGAAATGAATTAAGTTTTGTAAATCTTTCTTGAACAATATATGCAGGTAGCTTTACTTGATTAATCGTTACCGTATCATCAGGATTCAACATCATTACATCAGCTAATACTTTAATAATTTCATCATAGCTTCTAGCAATATCTCTATTGCCTATATGGTAGTGTTCATTGTAACCAGTACTTTCCCTAAGTTCTTCTAAACAAGATTGATAGGTTTTTATTTTTTTATTCCCATCCGCCATTCCTTCCATATCTAAGTCATCGCTAATCTCATAGAAGGATGGATAGATGGAAGTATTAGATGAAATATCTGAAGTAATCTCTGTAGAATTCTTTGTAGTAATCTCTGGTAATGGTTGGGGCATATTGCTATATTGCATTGGTGCATTTTCATCTAGTGCATTAGTGCAATCTGCATTTTTGCATTGGTGCATTTTGCCCTTTTCCATTGGTGCATTTTGCACTAATGCATTGGGCATAGCATTATGAGTAGCTTCTTCACGAATTTCTCTTTCTTGATTTAGCTTTTTTTCTCTCATTTCATAGTATAATTCTTCTAGTTTTTTATCGTTAATGGAATACCATTTTGTTTTATCTCTAGGATCTTTATTAAAGTTACCAACAATCAAATATCCCATCTTCTCAAGCTTGGAGAAAGTTCTTTTGACAGTATCAATACTCATATAATCAAAATCATTTTCATGCCATGCTCGAATAGAATTGTATGTCCAACATCGTCCTTCAAAATAATTATTTCCAGACCTTTTATTAATTTCTATCCAGTAATTTATTTGTTGAAGAACTAAAGCTTCATTTAAGCCTATTTCTCTTGCGAGCGTTTTATTTGCAAGTATTGGCTGCTCGTCAAACAAATACATACTCATTACTTCTTCCTCCTTTGCATTTTGTGTAAAGAAAAAGACGATAGTTCTTACTCTACCGTCTTTGTTTAATGCTATTTAAATTTCTTTTAATCTATCTTTTCCGTATTCAAGGTATGCTATTATCCATATCGCTATTTTAGGAAGACCATATGGACTAAGTAGAAATGCAATTATTAAAGCTTGTATTCCTGTTACTGGGTCATTTTGCACAAAACAAGCCAATGATCCTAGTGTAACTAAAAATGCAATTACTCCTAAAACTACACCACTAATGCTTACAATGAACTTTGAGAAAGCAAGCATGATTGACATAATAAGAATTACTGGAAATAAGATAGTTCTTAATACTAATCTCATAATAAATTCCTCACTTTACTTATTTGCCTTATCTACGATACTTTCACATAACCTTGATGATAACTTAAAATCATAAGATGATACTTTACTCGTGTCACGATTGACTTGAAACATTCTAGCTCCTCCTTTGAGCTGGTGTACTGCTTACAACAACTATCATTTTTATAGTCGCTCTAAGCAATACACCAACCATATTTTTTAGTTTTTAACTTTGGTAGAAGTTCAAAAACCCTTATATTTCCTAGACTATTTGCCACTGTCACTATTATGACACGAAACCCACAGCATGGATCATACACTCTACAATTCTTAAAAGGTTTTAATATAGCAACTATAGTCTTTACAATACTAGATGGAGTGTAGAATTCTCCACCCTTTACACCTTCATAAGCTGCAAACTGCTGAATACAATATTCATACGTTCTACCAAGAAGATCCTTACTATCTTCTGTGTCTCCCATATCCATATTAGTAAATAAATCTACTACTTCACCTAAAACTCGCTTATCTAAATCAGGACTTGCATAAATTTTAGGAAGAACATTTTTAAGACTCGTATTTTCTTTTTCAATTGCTCTCATGGCATCATCAATTACTTTCCCAATTTCTGGTTCATGTGCCGCAGCAGAAATTGTACTCCAACGCGCTTCTTCAGGTACAAAGAAAATATTTTCTTCTGCATAAGCATCTCTATCATCTTCAAATCCATCGCCTTCTTCTACAAGCTGTAAGTATCGCTTTTCAAAGGCACTAGAGATATAACGCAAGAAGATGAGTCCTACAATTACTTTTCTATAATCAGCTGCTGGAATATGTCCCCAAAGAACACAAGCCGCATCCCATATTTGTTTTTCAAATCCTATATTAGCATTATTACTTGTTGCCATTACTTAACCCTCCGAATTTGCATTATTCTAGAATATTTTATTTAAAATACATCTATCTAACATTTTAAATTATAATTATCAATATTTCAATATTGCTGAAGTTACAGCAACTTTTATTCACTTAATAAATCTACTTCTTCAAAATCTATCACTCCCTAACAGATATATTATATATTACTTTTCAAATGTTTGCTTTTACTTAAGCTCCTACAATTCCTTTTATCCGGTGTCAAAACAAAGAATTTTCTTTTTATACTATAATAAAAAAAAGAACGGCTAAAACCGTTCTCTTGACAAAGAAACCACTTTATTTCCATACCTATTGTTTTTAATATACAAACATACTATTCAAAGTTAGCATGTCTCTGAAACATATCATCTGCATTCTGATTCAATACAGTCATTAATTCCATAACGATTGCATCATATGTCATAAATGATAATTGTTCAAACGCAGAAGCCATAGGCTGTTTGCTGTTATTATCTAATTTAGAAGCACATGGTAATGTAATAACACAATCTGCCATTTTACCAATAGTACTTTCACTATTAGTCGTAATCAATGCAATTTTAACTTGTTCTGACTTTGCTTTATTTGCTAGAGAAACAAGACTTCCTGTTTCACCTGAACCTGAACCAATGATTAATAAATCACCTTCCTTAGCTCTAGGTGCTGTAATTTCTCCAACAAGTGCTACATCTAAACCTAAATGCATTAATCTATTCGCAAAAGCAGATATAGCTAAACCAGATCTTCCTTTACCACATAGAAATATTCTTTTGGCATGAGTTATCTGATAAGTCAGATTATTAAATGCTTCATAATCGATAGATAGAGTATTGGTATCTAATTCATTCACAATGCTCTTTAGATTTTCTTTAATACTCATACTTCTTTACCTCTTCTAATAAAGAATCAATATTATCTGGAATTGAACCATTGAATACATAACTTCCTGATACAAACATATTTGCACCTGCTTTTAAGCATTCATTAATTGTATCTTTATTCACATTTCCATCTACTTCAATGTTGAAGTGGTAGTTCTTTTCCTTTTTTAATTGATTCAATTTTTCTATTTTAGTCATTGTCTGAGCAATAAACTTTTCTCCTGGCACACCTGGATTAATAGTCATTACTAGAACTTGATCAAGCATTGGTAATACTTCTTCAATCATACTAACGCTTGTAGCTGGATTAATAGCAACACATGCTTTTAATCCCATATTTTTAATTAACTGAATAGCTCTATATAAATGTCTTGTTGATTCATAATGAACAGTAATAATATCAGCATTTTTGTATAAAAGAATATGTTTTTCAGAGTTTTCAATCATAAGATGTACATCTAATTTAAAGTCAGTCATATTCTTTAAATCATTAACTGTATTTGGACCAAATGCTTGACTTGGTACAAATTGTCCATCCATTACATCAACGTGTAAATGGTCGATTCCTTTATCTTTTAAAATCTGTAATTGTTCTTTTATGTTATATGTGTTTGCGTTTAATAAAGACGGTAAAATAATCATTTTTAAACTCCTATTTGAATAAATAGGTATCTTTCGATACCTATTCTCCTAAAATCATAATGTTAACTGTTCTTGTTCTTTCACGTAACTGATCCCAGTCAACGAAATATACTCTACCTAAAGATCCTAATAATAATTCACCATCACGAATGATAAATGTAAGGGAGTTACTACCATAAATTGATGATCTTAAATGAGCATCTGTATTCAACATTGTCCATTTTTCAGCTGGATAATTAGGATCACTTAAACTTAATCCAAATTCTACATGCTTTGGTCCTGGACTATTGTACTGATTTTCACTTGTCATTCTAGGAACTAATCTATCTAGAGTATTGTTGATATCTACCTGAAGATATTCATCTCCGTAGAAATTAACATCATGCATTGTTTCATCAAAATATAATGAACATGTTGTATGTGCACTTGATACTGTAAGTAATCCATCTTTAATGTTAGAGTTATTTACTGTTTCTAATAGTTCTTCTCTAATATCATGGTAAGATGGTCTTCCCATTACAGTATTAATCTTTATACTGTTATGATATACACTCATTTTATAATCCTAGTCTTTCTTTTAAGTCTGCATAAAGCTGATCAACACCAACACCAGTTAGTAGTGGTAATCCATTGATAACTTTATCTTTAATGCTATCAGCAACGATTGTTGTTGAAATTACTGCATCATAATCATCAATCTTGTTTAATTCATCAGCTAATTTAGACTGATAAATTTTTACATCTGTATATTTATTCTGATTAAGCCATTCCTGTACTTTTGCTACTGCAATAGTAGATGTTGCATGTCCTGCACCACAAACAATTAATAAAGTTTTCATATTTCATAATCCTCCTAAGCGTCTGCTTTTTTGATCTTATTTACATAAATTAACAAGCCTAATACAATTGCACCAATTACTACTAATCCAACTACTCCAACTGTCTGAAGTGTTCCAGCAAATAAAGCAACTGGCCATGTACCACAGTTTACTGATGTTACTAAACCTGAAGTTCCAACATTGTATTTAGCTAACTTAAATACATTTGTAATGACTGGAGCTAACCAAGTTGATAAGTACAACATTGTCACCATATATAAACTACATCCAAGAATACTTCTTACGATATTTCCTTTGAAGAAAGGAATCATTAATGCGATAGCGAATGCAAAGAACGCTAAATCACCAAATGGTAATGTTTTGTTACCTGGTAAAATGATTGCTAATAATAATGATACTGGAACCATGATAAGTGTTGTAGTCATTACTGTTGGATGACCTACAGTTAAAGCAGCATCCATACCGATATTAACACTACGACCATTTAAGTGTCTGTTTGTCCATGCTTTTGCAGCTTCTGCAACTGGCATTAAACCTTCCATGAACATTGCAACCATCTTAGGCATAATCTTCATTACTGCAGCTGTTGTCATACCTAACTGACCAATTTTAGCTACATCATAACCTGCGAAAATACCAACAACAATACCAATAATTAATCCCATGAATACTGTATCACCAAAGATACCAAACTTCTTACCAATACTTTCTGCATCACCATCAATCTTATTTAATCCTGGGATATGATCAAATAACCAGTTTACTGGGATAGCAAAGATAACACCTGATAAAGCCATCATGTGTGTAATTGCAATACCTGGATAACCAAAGAAATTACTAATCTTTTCTTGGAATAAATCAGCCAATAACCATTGAAGCATTAATGCAACAACCATAGCTAATACACCAACTACAACGCTTCCTGTAACTGCATTTGCAACTAATGCTAAGAATGCTGGATACCAGAAGTTCCAGATATCAACGTTAAGAGTCTTAGTCCATCCTAAGACAACAAATAATAAGTTCAAAACTAAAGAAACAACAATAATACTAATACCTAAAGTTGTAGAGAAAGCTAAAGGTCCACCTACACCACAACCAATATCCATAACACTTAATGAAGTACCATATTTTTCACCCATCTTCTGAATCGCTGTTCCTAAGTTAGATGATAATAAATCAATAACTAAACCTAAACCGATATTACCAATACCTACTGTAATACCAGCCATAACTGCTTTTGATAGTTTTACACCAAAAAGCAATGCAATAATAATTATAACAATTGGTAAGAATACTGTTGATCCTAGACCAATAAACCATTGTAATACGCCTAACATAACTAACTCCTCTTAATAAATTTCCTTTTCATTTAAAATGTTAATAAAATCTTCTTCACTGTTACATTCTTTTAACTTTTTAATTGCATCTTCATCCTGGAATAATGCAATTAAGTTCTGCAAAGTCTGTACTTGTTCATGAGGCTGACTCATTGCTAACATGAATACTAATTCAACCTTTACAATGTCATTCTTATCCCCCATATTGGCAAACTCTACAGGCTTATTTAATGATGCAAAACAAATCTGAGAATAATTTACCTTACTAGAATCTGTATGAGGAATTGCAAATCCAGTGTTTCCTACTAATAATCCTGTAGGATAGTTTTCTTCACGTTCCTTTACAGCAGCAAGGTAGTCTTCTTTTACTACTCCTGCTTCGTACATTTTATTAAACATAGCTTCAAACAGTTCATTCTGATTTTGAAATTTCTGCTGAAACATACATAACTTCTTATCAAAATACATAATAATTCCTCTTTTACTTCTTATAAAATAATCTGATTATCGAATCCACAGAATCCAATTTAACAATCTGATCAATATATTCTTTCTTCACAATAATTGAATATAATTCCTGAATAACTGACTTAAACATTCCTACTTCCTCTTCATTCAAGCAAACCATAATAATTAAGTTCACCATATTTCCACCCCAGTTGATTGGAGTCTTAAGTGTTTGGATGGAAACGCATGATGTCTTAATTGTAGAGGGTTCTGCATGTGGAAGAGCTACACCACTATCCATACAGGTAACACCTACTTTTTCTCGGTTATGGATAGATTCTCTAAATTTATCTGTTACATAATCTTTTTCTTCAAGGATATCTATCATTGCATTTAAGCATTCTTCTTTTGTCTGGTATTCTTCTTTAACTCTTATTAAACTTGGTTTAATAAATCTACTTAAATAAGGTGCCTGGAAATCTGCTAACTTTTTCATAATTTCTTCTTTAAATAGAATATGCTTAGCATAAGCATCCATGATATTCTTGTAATCTTCATTTGTAACAAGTGGTGTCACTTTAACATAAGGAACATCTATATTCTTTAATTCAGTTGATGTAATAATCAAACTAACATTAGATAAATCTGTTGTATATAAGGTATCTACCTTAGCTAATTCAATATTGTCTTTAGAAGGCAATAATTGTTTCACTTTACTCATGATTAATTGAGAAGAAGAAACTCCATATGGACATACTATAAGAATGTTGTTTGCTTTAGATATCTTATCTAGAGCTATCTGAAAATGTATGAGCATCAATGATACTTCATGATCATTTAAAGACACATCATATGTTGTTTCTATAATTGACAATGCATACCAAACTATGCTGAATAATTCAGAGTACTGTCTTTTAATACTATCTAATAAGGGATTAATAATCTGGATTCCCTTCTGTAATCTCACAATCATCGCTGGAACATGATATACAAGAGATTTGTATAAATGTTCGTCATGTGTCAAATCAACTTTTTCTATCTTGGACATTATTTTAATAATCTCATTCACAATATCAGAATAGTTCTTACTATTACTCTTAAGATTATTTGTTATGCGATGAGCAAATAATTGTCTGCATAAATATTCAACATCAGTGTTATTAAATTCAACATCTGCATATTGCTTCAATATTTCAACAATACTGTTTGCTACTATATAAGTTTCCATATACTGGATATTGTTAAATAAGAAAGTATCTTCTGACTCTAGATGATGATTGATTCTTAATCTAGCTAACTGAATTAAGAGAGTGACAATAATCGATTTAATATAATAAATCGATACATCATGAGTCAGTTCATCATAATCATCTAATAATAGATTAAATATCTCATCAATATCTTCCTTATTAAATACAGTGGTTAAGAACTGTTTTAAATCCAATAAAGAACCATCGCAATCTCCATCAAATATATATTCCTTTAAGGCTATTTGAATATCATTTTCTCGACCTTCTAACACAATACCGTGATTGGTCACCTGAAGTCTTACATCATGTGCTTCAAACACGTTATTAATAGTAACAAGATCCTGATAGATAGGAGTCTTACTTACAAGATATTTATCTGATAAGTCATCTAAATTTAATGTCTGATCTTCTAGAACTATCATTTTGATAATATTCAATCTACGTATTGCGGGTGCAAATATATCAATCTTATCGCTTGTATCCATTTCTTCGATAATAGCGTTCAACTGAGCACTACTCCCATTGACTTTAATGCCAATACGTGGTGAAGAGTCTAATGTAATACCATTGCTCTTCAGAATGTCATATAAGACATTTACATCGCTATAAATGGTTTTAGTTGAAACTGATAACCACTTAGCAAAGAAAGAAGCGGGTTTGTATTCACTTTGCTGTTGCAAGAGTTTTAAAAATTTAATTTGTCGACTGTTCATTTCTTTCACCCCATAAGTTAACTTGTTTTTCTTTCCGAATTCATCATATCACCTAGCTAAGAACTTTATCAAATACATAAACTTCCCTATTAACACGGAAGTAACATGAATCCCCTTCCACATTAACATAAAATCTTATTTTTACTGCTTTATTCCAATAAAAAAAGAACGGTTCAAAACCGTTCTCATCCTACCAAGAATTTAATATCCCTGGGGTTCATATTTATTCTGTTTCTACATAAATTGTTGTGAACTTACAATGTGTAAGAGGCTTAACTTGAATAGCATTATCTACTACTTCAATACTATCTGCATATTCTTCTTTTAAATCTACATAATATGCTTTCTTAATATTTTGAGTAAATACTAATGTATCACTTTCTTCTTCATGGAACTGTCCATTATAAAGTCTGATAATATATCCGTCTTTATCTTCAGCTTTCTTAATTGCACTTACTACAAGTTTATTCTCTGTAGAGAATAATGAATAACTATCTTCTTTTGTACCTTCTACTTCAGGTTCAGAGAAGATTAATCTACCATTTAAGAATTCTGAATACTCTCTTGCAACAACTGGAGTATTGTATGCTTTTGCTGTATTTGCGATATGTGCACTATTGAAATCACCTGCAAAAGTTGTGAAACCAAATGAGAAATCAAGTGGTTTCTGTAATTCAGCATCATGTGTTTCAATAATACGTTCTCAGCTCGCACGTTCTGGACGATAGATGAGATTTTCTTTACCCATAAATGAATAAGTTCCAAATAGTGTTAAACGGATAGCATGATCATCAATAACTTCATATTCACGTACTTCCTGAGGAATTAATACGATACCTCTTTCACTATTGCTTAAGCTTACAAAACTCTGTGTAGGTTCAATAAAGATAGGTGGTTCCTGCCATGTAGTATCACTCTGCTGGAAGTTGACTGGTAAGTCGTTATTGACTTCTTCTTTTACTGTTTTTGATCTTTCAAGTGCTACATTATAAAGAACCATTTCTTTTTCATGAACATTTTTCTCTTTCAATAGCACCAAACTGTTCATCCGCAATATTTACTTTTGAAACAAGATCAGCATCAAATACAACAGATATTGGTGCTATGGTTGATTTAGTACGTGAAGTGACTGATATACCTGTAGCAGTAGGATTTAGAATCTCTACACCAGAACAGGCAAAAAAGATGGCATCTCAATCAGATGGTGCCATCGTTGGTAGTGCAATTGTTAAGATTATTGAAAAATATGGAAAAATGCCCCACAATATGTAGAAGCATATGTAAAAGAAATGGTAAACGCACTTAAGTAAACTTGGTCTTGAAATCAAGTTTTTTCTATTTTGTAGCTCTATTATACGTCTTACCATCCACCTTAAATTCAACATTACTTAATCTTGTAAGATAAATAGTCTTATCAATCCTTTTTGTTTTATAGTCATCATCACTTGTATAATCATAAGAACAACTATAGAATTCAACTTTATCTTTTTTTAGTTCTCCTTTATATTCAGTTTTTATAAATGATACTTCTCTATTCTCATAATCATTTATTTCATAGAAGTAGACTTCATCACCATTTATAAAAAAGTGTCTCCTTCTAAATTACCTTCTAAATACCATGTTCCATCATATGCATGATGGATATCATAATTCACTTTCGCATAGATACCTCCAACAAGTAGAATGACACATACGACAATGAGTGAACCAAATGCTTTTTTATTCTTCTTGAATGCATGACAGAATGCAAGAAATGTACTTTTGATAGAATCTTCATCTTCAGGCTCTTCTAATTTTGGTTCGTGTAACATCTTACCTTGAGTTGTAAGCATGACTCCTACACCATTTATTACCTTTCCAAATACCCATAAAAGAATCATCAAGAATATAAAAACAACAGTGTAATAAATCTTCATCCTCAAGAAATATTCGTTTTCTAGATAATGATACAAAAGAAATACATTCACTAGTATACCTACTAGAGTAAAAATCTTTGATAATGCCTTAAGTTCCCTTCCTAATCTATAATGCATAATTAATCTCCCTTCATCATTAGATTGCCACTCATTATATCATACAATTATCAATAAAAGCCTCTATCTTCATTAGATGCTCAATACTTACATCTATATTCACAATATAGATAATAGTAAAATCCTTACATTGTATAGACACAAAAAAAAACGTTAACCCGAAGGTTAACGCCCCTTAAGTTAGTCTGTGAGACTAATTCCAAAATTCATAGTACCTGTATATTTTAATCCAGGTTCTAGATTAATCTTATCATAAAGTACTGGTTTTACTGTATAAGTCACAGTACCATTTTCAGTAAACGAAGCAAGTTCTGTACCTGTTACTGTATCATCACCTTTAGTTTCATATACTTTATTATCAGGACTGATCAACTGATAACGAATGACACCAGTATAAGATGGTTTAGATGTTCTTGCTTGTAAAACTAACTGATTGCGATAATAGTTTGTACCCGCTACAGTTACTGATACCTTCTTACCATCTAGATAAGCCACATCCTTAGCTTCAATAGTCATAGGTGTACCTTCTTCACTTAATGCGAGTGATGAAGGAATAGACACTGTATAAGTCGGATCATTCTTTTTCACAAATGAGAATTCAGTAGATGCATCCTGTGCATAAACAGGAAGTGATAAAGCAGAAACTGCCATTAATGCAGTCAATGCACATGTTATTGTCTTTTTCATAGTTTTCTCCTTATTTGATATCGTATACTCCAATGCCATAATCAATCCAGCCAGTATAATGAACACCCTTCTGTATAGCAAGGTTAGAATCTACTTTACCTTGTTCTTCAGGATAATCCTGTGATACTGGATACATTTCATAATTGACAGTACCGTTATCAGTAAATGATGCGAGTTCCATACCCTTAATCTGTTTTTCAAGAGCACCCATCTTAAATTCATCACCTGTACCCTTGATCATAATAGTCATTAAGTATGGCTTATTCCCGTTATTCTTATCACCAGTTAAATAAAGACGACCATATACACCATTACCCTTCTTTAATATAACTGAGATCTTCTTACCTTCTGGGATATACTGTACATCACTTGCAGTAACAGGAACCTGTGTATGTTCTGTTGCACTTAAAGTCACCTTTTCTGGTACTGTCACAGTATAAATAGGATCATTAGGGACAAATAATGAGATATCAGTATGTCCAGTTGATGTATTCGCTGCAAAAGCTGGAGTGATCATCATCATACCTGTCACGAGAGTTGTACAAACTGCTGTCATAGTTCTTTTCATAATCGTTTTCCTCCTTGGAATATTCATATTCAATTGTATCTATATAGACAGAGTGGTATCTGTTATTTCTATACAGCCTGCAAGTTTGCTTTAACGCTTGCTCCATTCATTCTTGTATTCTCTCCATCCATAGAATATGTTTCAATATTCATATAGATAGTATAATCACCCTTCTTAAGTGCTTTATTCACCTTAAAGGATTCAATAGCTTTACCTGGTTCAATATAATCTGATGTATAAATAGGATCACTGTTTTCTCCTACAGTAATATTGTATTTGAAGTAACAATTATTCCCTTCTGGATTTAATATTGTAATATTCCAGTTCTTCTCTCCTGCAGCTACACTTAAGTTTCCATAGCCTGGTATCTTAATTCCTTGATCACCTTGATTAGGGAGTTCTTTTTTCCATTCTGTGGCATCTTTATCAATCACTACACCATTTGTATTTTCTTGAGAAGAATGAATAAAATGATAAGCAGTAAAAGATCCTGCCAGCACTATAAATAACGCAATATATATTATGATGATTCTATTCTTCTTCATGACGTTCCTCCTTCATTGAGAATCCAGCAATACCTAATAATAAGCTTCCTGTTAAGAGTAAACCTAATTCCTTAATAGTCTTACTAGACATATCACCTGTTTTCACTGGTTCTTTTTCTACTACCTGTGGATCATTATTTCCACCATCAAGTTCAATACTTGTACTTAACGCAAATACATTATGACAATTCATTAATACCATCACACTACAACATAACACCATTAATACTCTTTTCATTCTCATCACTTCCCTTTGACTATAACAATTATAGTAATAGTAGAAGTAATTCACTTGCATATTCCAGTTAAGTGTTTGTAAAGAAAGCAGTCTTAAAAGAAAGAATGTATCTTATTGTACAAAACACAGATGATATTCATTTAATATTTAGTTTGATTTTCTTTCCCAAAATGTTCTAATGGATAGGAAGAAAAGGTCGATATGGAGACCTAAAACCTTCAAAGGAACTCCTTGGAGTTCTTTTTTTATTGCAAAAAAATCCCTCTATAAGGGACCATATCAATTATTAAATAAGTCTTTTTATGATGAGTTAGTTTATTTACCAAATTAATCCAAGTGAGTTTGTTTATTTTGTAGAATAATTAGTTTATTTCATCAATTAAACTAAATGAGTTTGCTTATTTTATCTAATATTTAGTTTATTTGATAGTGTCAAGAATCTTGTGTAAATTCTTATTTCCTGTAAATTAAGTTTTCAGTAGATAAAGTTAGTTGTTATCTATTAATTTGGAAACCATTGATCACGACCAACTAAACCAAAACCTTTGTGAATTCTATTCATAA
>ENA-OQHR01000579-OQHR01000579.1-human-gut-metagenome-genome-assembly--contig:-NODE-579-length-25361-cov-80.330169_pt1 | contig 25361 bp, 19 predicted proteins | sample MGYA00242566_ERZ504725 | MGnify/ENA primary metagenome ERZ504725 (study PRJEB26092, sample SAMD00036217) | human gut metagenome | host: Homo sapiens | study: EMG produced TPA metagenomics assembly of... | reverse complement strand
TTTCTAAGTTGTCCATAATATAAAAACTGTGTTAAACTACTTTTATTGTAGCTTGACACAGTTTAGTTTACACTCTCTATAAACGAGGACACGATAATGTTCGTATCAATGACTGCATATACCATTGCGTTCTTTTCTTAATCGTCTGACTTCTCTGATTTCTTCATTGATCTCATCAAGTGACATATCAATGTTATTCTCTCTTGCAGTGTCACACATGTACTGGAACGCAGCTTTTGCTTTTGCAGTCACTTCATCTTCTTCTTCATTCTTTGCTTGAATGGAGAAGGGAATGCTCTTACTGCGAATTACTGCCTTAACAAAGATGTTGATAGCGGTATTCGCACTCATGCCGAATTGCTCGCAGAGTTTATCAAACTGTGCTTTCTGCTGGTTGTCCATACGGACTGTCATTGCTGTCTGTGCCATAAGCCTATAATGTTTAATTGATAATCAGTCTGATTGCAAATATACATCATTATGGCGTAAAATGGGGCGATAGTATTCATAATTTAATAAAGATTAATAGTTGAATGAATGATATAACTGCTTGTTTCGCTTTCCTGAAACCTTGGATATAAGGTTCCTTACCGTTAAAGAAGGAGTCTTTCGAATCCCTCCGTCTCCCTTTAGATAAGATTAGCTGCACTCGGCAATTTGAAAGCAAACTTTCATTGCGCTCATTTGCAAAATCTTTAGCCAAAGGGAGTTTTTTCGAAAACCTACCCGTCCTTCCTTACCCTTAAGGAAGGCTCCACCTCTCATCTCGGTCTTCTCCCCTCAGGGAAGAAGAGGGGGAAACCGCTCCTCCTCGTCGCTCGGAACCGCTACGCTCTAAGGTTGGCGGACCATCAAAGGTCTCGCCATATTTTGCGGGATGGGACCGCCTGGGGAAAGCTTGCTGAGGTAGGGAACAGCTGTTTATAGTTTACAGTTAATAGTTTACTGTTTACAACTTATATTCGGGGGATTTTGTTGATTTATTGTGAATTTCTTGGTGTTGTAATTTGCAGATAACTTGCAGATTTATTTTGATTTTCTTTGGCGGTTTCAATAAAAAAGCGGAACTCTGCGGCAATAAACTATAAAATGAATAATGACTATGATGGGAATATTACAAGTTGCCTCTTATATATACAAGCGCTATATGGATGATTTTGGCGTTCGTATTGATGAAATGAAGTTGCAGATTTGAGTGAAGCTAAGAATCAAGGAAGAGGGTGTGGTTTATGACACACCCTCTTCTTTGTAAAACAACTGTTTTTTATACTTTAATTATATATAAGTAAAAGATGTTATTGTATTTATCACTTATCTGATGTTTATTTCAGAATCAGGCGTATTGGCATCGCCTTGTAGCGGCCATTGTTCATGCCGTTGCTACCACTCACGAATCTCATATTGGATAATCCTATCCTCTTGTTGTAAACATCAAAGTATCTATACCAGAAACCATATTCAGGACTGTTGGTACCGAAGCCCTGCGTACCTGACAGCAAAGTCTTGGTCCAGAGATTTACATGGATAGGGTTCTTATGGCTCTCGCCCTCCAAGAATCCACCCATAGGCAGATAGATGTATGGCAACTTGGAATGCACCGTCCTGATACGCACGCAGTTGTAAGTTTCTCCTAACGATGTGGACTGTGGTACCACCTCCAGATTGCCAGCATTAACTAACTCTTCGAACACGGCTTCAGTTGGAATGGTATAGCCTTCTGGTGCCAAGGTGCTGGAGAGATTTCCCTGAGTGGCATCGCTGGTGTTCTTTTTTTCAGAGATACAGAAATAGCCACCAATGGCTTTCTTGTTCTTTTCCAGTGCCACCACATCTGGGGCATAGTAACCATTGTTGGATGCACCTAGGTTGCGGTCTAACATATAATAAGTAGTGGTGGTTTTATCGGTCTTTTTTCCCTGTACCTTTACCACACCATAATAGAACCAGCCCTTCACCTTCTTCGTCTTATCCCCGTTTTCTGCCAACTGATAATCCTTATATACCTTGGAATTCTCATCTATCTTATGGAAGATACCAGTATGATAAACAGGATAAGTGATCTCGATGCCAGCCTGGTTCTTGATGGTAAATGAAGACTTCCACAAATCTTCATTTACCGTAGTATTGGCAAGGCTTACCTTCCACTTACCCTTATATTCTTCCACTTTGATTTTATCATCCTTTTTAGTAATCTGATCACCATTAAGTTTAGGGATAAGATACGTGATATCGGCTGTTCCCACGCAGAAATGCAAACCATCATTTCTCACAGCCCCTTGCATTTCTTCAGGCTTGATGCCTTGCACACCAGTGTCCAACCAGTAGAAATAGTTGGCAGCTACGGTGGAGTTATTATACTGCATGGTTACGATTCTAGCAGGATCCTCTCTTCTAAAATCAAAACCAGCCTGCTTGATGGTTATATCCAGAGAAAGGTCGCCAGAAGTAACGGTGATGGTTCCTGTACGTGGATTCTCTGATTGGTCATTCTTTTCAAGCGTAAGCTTCAAGGTATATTTCTTGCCTTTAGAAGATCTGCTTGTCTCTGGTATATCATTCACGGTCTCTTGCTGACAAGCGGTTATCCAAGAATCATTTTTCGTGACACTATATAGCGCACTATCACTACTCGTTGCCTTTGGCAAGGTAGTAACAATGGTTACGGTAGCCTCTGTTGTGTTTGCATTTATCTCCTGATAATCGCTCACTCCCAGTTCATAGTCTTTGCAAGCTATCATTTGGGTGATTTCTGGGTTATCGTCCACCACCTCTACTTCCACTCTATTCTCTGGCAGACTCTTCTTAGCCTCTTCAAGCGTAGAGAAGCCATAGTCGTTTACCTTGGTTACCTTGATGGTATAATGGTGGTTACGGAGCAAGGCATATTGGATTGTCTTGTTGGCATCCTTGTAGAGTGCCACCTTATAATATCCTTCTCTATCCTTATAATTCGCCTTGATAATCACCATTGCCTTGCCTGCAGAAGTTTCATTTACTGCCACGGTGGTTGCGGTACCGCCGCCCAATGGGTTGTCTTCCGTTCTGAGAACGGAAGATTCTGCCAAGTCATCGGTCGTAGGCTCAATATAATTGGCAGGAGCTATGGCTGCCTTGGTTGCCGTGTTATAGACATACAAGCCTGCATTAGTGAAATTACTCTGGATGCTATTGTCTATCTCCAAACTTATCTTGGCGCATTGGCGCAACATCGTCACTGAAGGATTAGCTTCCAAAAGTTTATCTATTGAAATTTTACCCCAGCAGATAGGGGCATCAAGCTGAGGGTCTCTCTCCTTAGCAGCAGTGAGAGACTGCAAGTCTTGTGCCTCCCTCTCCGTCATGTCGCTGGCATTGGCTACAAGATGTACATTCTTGGTACCAGCAGGTACATTGGTTATCCTTACCTTGTAGCTGCCATCAGGCTGCTGTTCTAAGGTAGAATAGCAATCTGTCTTGTCTAAGTATTCGTTATTATCTCCATAGAACACAGCGCAGAGCGATTTGACTGTCTCCGAGGTCCCCGCTCTTGTACCAATCTGTTGCTTGGTGAAGTTGGTCAATTGAAGGTTCAAGACAAGTCCCTCGGCAGGGATTTCATCCCCGCCGAGTCCGATAGCCTCCATCGTATCCTTGCAGGAAACAAGGCTTAGGAGCAATCCTATCCATATCATTAAATGTTTGATCTTCTTCATTGCTTAAACTGATTTATAACAGTGTTCAAATCTGATACTAATCTTATTTATTTCACATCAGAATGGCTCGCCAGCGTGCCAAGAGGAGCCATCGTACCAGCCTGTGTCATTATGCTTCTCATAGCTGTTGCCATTGAAAAGGAGAATGGAATTGTCGTCAGAGATTTGATTATCTTTCATAATTCTGATGTCCTTCTCGTGGTCTCCCTTAACAGCCTTGAGGATAATCACAGTCTTATACCAACCATTATTCAATTTGGTGCATGTCCACCTTTTATTATTTTTGTCGAAAATGGTGAATTGTTCTCTTTCGGTACTGTTATTTTTTTGTTGGGCAACACCATAGACCTTAAACCATCCGTAAGTCTGGAATTTGGTGTAAATGGTAAAGTTGATGTTCTCAATAGTTGGCATGGCATCATATATGTTCCAAGTAGGATCTGATGTTGGATCATAGACAATCCAACCCTCTCGATCCTCATAGTCGAAGAGAGGAATACCCGGCTCCAAGTGGTGAGTGCAACGATGAAGCGTATAACCTTGTTTCGTATTGGTATTGTTACTGAACATAATCAATGTTTCACCAGGCTTGATGGTCTTTTTTCCCATAGCACCATTCTCTTCATATTTCGACTCCTCATTCTCTTTGAAGTCCACGTAATACCAACCCACATTCGTATAATCCGCAACCATTTTATCACCAGGCCAGTGTTCTGTAAATTTCCAAACTTTAGAGTTGGCTTCAGTTCCGGTTGTCTCACCAATCTGGGTATAGACATAGGTATAATGATGGTCTGGGTTAGGTATGTAAACTCGGTCATCCGTATTCTTTAAATCATACCATCCATCTGCCCAGTTGGTATTTCCTTCAGTTCCATTTTTCTTTTTTTCTTCAAGTGTACCCTCATAATTATCAGTTCCATTACCTCCTTTATAATGTGTGCGGTCGTTGATGGCACGGAAGTTGATACGATAGTTACCTACTGCAGGCTTTACCGTTACCTTGATTTCCTTCTTAAAGTCGGAGCCTGCTGCAGATTCCTTTGGCTGCACAGTGAGGTAATGTACTGTCGTGGTAACAGGGTCACTGGTTGCCACAATCTTGAAGGTTCCTTCTGAAGTATCAGGTTTATCGCAAGATGCCTCAATGGTTGAATTACCTACGGTGGAAGAGGTGTTACCGGTGAAAGCCAAACCGCCGAGGTTGGTCTTAAACTGTACCACTTTGGTATTGTTGTCGCTATTCCAATAGATGGTTACTTCCTGTGGATTTACCTCAAAATAAGGAGAGGCATCATACTTTACATCGAGATACTTCTTGATGTTGCCAGCCTTAATCCAAACCTTTGCCGTACCATTGTACTTTCCATTATAGTCGGAGAACTTAATGTCCTCGTTGATTTTGAATGTGATTCTATGATTCTTCACTGCATCTAGCTCGCTCAACACAATCACATCTTTCTCACCACTGGATGTTGTTACCTTTTCATCGCAACCGAAATCTGCCGCTGTCAGCATTACGTTCGACTCATAGTCGATGGAATCTGTCGTGGTAGATGTTACGCTCGCCTTCGTCTTGCTTACCCACAAAGTAGTATGGTTGAAGTCGGCATCTATCGTTACAGGAGTCCAGTCCTTTACGCTCACATTACAGTCGAGAGTCATGTTTCCCAGACTCTTGATGTTGCCGATAATCTCATAATAGGTGCCACGAGGGAAGGTCGGAACTTCGGTGGAAGTTGGGCTCTCGTCCTGACGATGTCCCAGCTTAATCGTATAGTTGTTCTCAAAGCTACCATTCACAAAGCCATTAACTTTGAGGGTAGACTGCTGAGAGGCATTGGCGATATAACGCTCAGGCAGATAGTAAGTGCCTTGGAAAAGCCACTTATCGGCGGCATTCTGTGGAGCAGCTGTAGGAGTAGCACCCTGAACAAGGGTGATGATGTCCTTATTATTCACATTGGCATTGTCTGCTTTCTCTGTCCAGTCTCCCGCCTTATAAAAACCATCCTTATTGCTTGCCTCAGAAGGAGTTGCATAAACTTCATTTTCAAAACCTTTGGCATAATCTGTGCTAACATTAGAATTGCTAAATGCTCCATTCCAACTCAGCGTGGTGCTAGGAGAAAGCTTTTGAGCCAGAATATCCTTGATGCGATAGCTCTTGCCTTTGAATGCAGAACCTTCAGCAGTAGGGTCGAAAAGCAGGTTGAGCTTAACCTTTACGCATGTAAACTTCAGGTTAGCTGCCACCTCGGTATATTTCTTATCACCTTTTTCTATTTTTGTATCGATGATATTACCGTTCACATCCTTTGGCTCATAAATCATCGGGATGTTTGTAGAAACCGGCATTCCCGGTTCTGTTCCAGCTACATAGTTCAGTACTATATTTTTGAGATCATTTTCTGTTTGGATAGTCTTACCACTCAACACCTTGTTCATATTGGCAACCACATAGATATGGTAAGTGCCCGGCTCGATATTGAGCTGATAGTTAGCTACATGCTGCTCCAGCATCATCGAAGCCAGTGGGGCAGGGAGCGTCTCTACCAGGAGCTTGCCTTCATTTCCTGTAGGGAAAGCATAGAGGGTCAGGTCGTTGATCTGGCATTCATCTACCGTGGCATTATAGGTAGGAAGGCCGGAAGCATCGTCGGGATTGGTGCCGCGGCTGCTGAGCACGGTTGGCACGAGTACATGCAAGTTGCTTTCTGACGAAATGGGAGTGCGCTCGCCTCCAAGTTCGTCAGAGCAACTTACTGTAACCAACAATATAAACCAACTAACTAAACTTAAAATGAAATCTCGTATTTTCATTGTTTCTAATTTTTAAAGTCAAATACTCTTATGAGCTAAATGCCCGGAAGGGGCTCTGACACCTGAAACGGTTAGAAATCGACACGCTGGATGCGCTTGCTCCAATCCAGGATGGAAATGCTGAGCTGCACATACTTCCACTGGTTGCCCTGGAGGAAGAAGTCGAGCTTGTAGTCGTACTCACGGTCCAGGAATTCCTGCTCTGAATAATGGCGGGCTTCGAAGGCGCCACGGCCTTGAGCCAGAAAGTCAGCAAGATTGATGCGTGCCACCTCTTCGCCAGTAGTCTTGTTCGTGATGGTGAGGATGGCGTTCTTGTCGCTTTCTTCTTTTTTCGGATGCCAGATGAGTCGGGAGAACATGAGGGCGGCATGAGCGGTGCGCTCCTTTACATTGCCTTCGGTATCCTTAAACTCAGTGGTCCAGGTGTAGTATGGGGTATATGTCAACTCCTCGTCGGGGAGGAGAGAGTTGTCGTAACTGATATCGCCGTTGGCATTGGTTATCTGATAACTGAAGTCATCGGCATTGATGTTGGCAGGCTCGTCGGTCTGATGCAGGCTGATGGTGAGCTGCTTGGTATCACGAACCAGACCGATGGTATGGCGTGTAACCTGCAGGTCTTTTACTTCAACCAGTTCGTTGCTGAGTCCTTGCCAGAGAGTATCGAGCGGTTGGCTCTGGTTGTTCACCTTGCCCTGTTCGCGGTCGAGTCGTGCATGGAGGGCGGTGATGTTGTCACCCTGCTGTGGCAGAGCTATCTGGAATTTGGCACCTGGCTGCGCAAGTGCATCTTCGTATTTCTTTTGGAAGGCGAAGGTTGCGAATCTGTATTTGCCCGGTTCCAGATTGATTCGCATGGCATAGTTAGGGTCCTTGAGCGGCTGTGATGTCGCATCGTTATAGGCATCATGGCGAGCAATGAAGTTGCCCTGCTCGTCGTATACGAATACGCTGAGTCCGCCCACATGATCTTTGAACATGTCGGCACGCTGCACGTTGTAGTCGTACTTGAACTGCAAGTCAACACCCATGTCACAAGGAGGCAGGTCGTCGTGCATCAAGTCGTTGCAGCTGCTGAGCATACTGCCCGCCATGATGAATCCCCATCCCATGCATATATTCCTGATCCAACTGTTAAACTTCTTGTTTGCCATGATGCTTATCTGTTTTGTGAAAAAGTAAAGTGTATAAATAGATTCTTATTCTTCCGTATAGCCAGCCGCTCCTTAGCGCAAGAGCGGCTGAGCTATATATAATAATGTGTAATGGATTACAAATCTACGCTCTGAGAACGCTTAGCCCAAGAAAGGATCTTCACGCTGACGCTGAGATACTTCTCATTCTCATCATCTGGCAGAGTTGGGTCTACTGGAGGTACACCAGGGTAGCCAGGACCATAGACGTTGCCAACTGTCAATTCATACCAGTTGTTACGGAGCATACCATAACGGCCAAGATACTGTTTGTTGTTGTCTCCATAAGATTCACCTGAATCCCATTGAGTCAAAGCATCACCGAAGTGCTTAACACGAGCGATATAATATGTAACACCCTTAAAATAGGTATTGATACCAACCATCTCTTCTGGACGACCAGCTTTCAAGCCGAGTCTATCATTAATCTCTTTAACGATTTCTGCACCTTTCTTTGTGCCATAAGTCTTATTGGCTTCGAGAACTTTATCAGAACTATCCTTGACATCTGTCAATGTAATCACATGAGAGCCTTCTTTCTTGAGATTTGCATAGTCAACTGTACAACCTGGGAGAACTGAAGTTGCTGCTGCATTTACAGCTTTCTTCAAGTCTACTTCTTTCAGGATAGTTGTCATATTACCGATGGTGTAGAAAGTTCCATCTTGCTCTGCAAGGGGATTGCCTGCATCATCCTTAGGAGTATATCTTGCCTTGAAGATAACGCGGGTTGTCTGACCCTGATACATGTTTGTCAAGTTGAAGGTGTTCTCTAAGCAATATACCGGATTGGTTTTGGTGGTGTTGGTGAAGTCTTTATTAATCTCACTTGTAGCAGTGATAAAATTGAATTCTCCTTTTCTTTTGGTATCATTAGCTTCATCTGCAGTATTGAGCTCAGCCAAATTGTAGTTAGGATCCTTACCCCAATAAACACGGCTGTTAGTACCTATGAAACGAGAAGTAGTCCAAATGTCATGGAAATCTGTGCTCAAGCCATCAATATTATGAACAGCGTATGTCTTCTTGTTTGTGATATCCAAAGCCCAATTGTTGAATTCTACTGTACTCTGTGTAAGAGTATTTGTTGCCTTATCCTTAACAGTTATTGTTCCAGGGTTAGCAACAGTCATCTTTGCTACTCCACGCTCTACATAAACTGTTGCGGCACTAGTTCCTGCCTCTGCTTTTTCCTTGGTAGGATAAATATTTTTTTTATCAATAGTAACCAAAGTTGTTGGTGAGGCAGTTCCTTTCAACGGAGCATTAGCCATATAGAAGTTATTATCAGCCGCCAAATCGTCTACTGAAGGACTCAAAATTTGTCTGTTCCACTCATTATAACTTTGACCAACAGTAGGCAATGCTACCTTTACTCCATCAGTTTTATTGTTATTAAGCAAAACCAAAACATAATATTGATTCTTGGTATCCACATTAGTAAGCTTTGCTACCAGCTTTTTAGAAGTTGTTGTGATACCACCTGTAGTATCGTCAGTCCAATCTGCAGCAGCTGTTGGTAAATCTACGCTCTCAACAAACTTGCAAGAGCCTTCATCTGAACCATACTTCTGGAAAATAAGGGCAGTTGCGCTTTTTACAGCATACTCTTTTGATGTGCCTTCATTCATTTCAGCACCACCAGCATCTACAACAGCACGAGTTCCACTTACCGAAGGCAAGTTGATGGTGAAAGTTGCATAACCAACACCTGCTTCATTAGTGCCAGTACCTGGACCTGCGGTTCCCAGGTCCTCATTGCTTGAACAGCTTGCTGTCATAGCTGCGATGACAGCCAAGCCAAATAAATGTTTAATCTTCATAATCTTTGAAAGTTAAGCTTGTTTATAATCGTTATTCTCTAATTTTCTGTTATTCCAATTCCTTTATCTGCTTGAAGACATCTCTTACACGCTCTGCCTCTTTCGAGTTGCCTGCCTTGGCAAGATGCTTTTCGGCAGAAGTAAGATCACCTTTCTGCAAATCGGTGCAGGCGGCATTAAGATTCGCTGTCTCATCATCTGGGAAGAGGCGGACGGCGATGTCGAATACCTCGTTAAACTCTGGCGAACCCGGCTCGTAAGTCTGTGCCACCAGGAACATCTCCTGCAGAGAAAGCTGCTGTGGTTTGGTCTTCAATATCTCCTTGGCCTCTTCGATGCTGAACGGACGAACCGTGTAGGTTACCGTATAGTCGCTATGACGGAGACGAGGATAGATATGATCCAGGATGTAGCGGTAACTAGCCGGATGGAGCTTTCTGATCTTCAGGTCCTTATCGTCGGGAGCCAGCGAGGAGTTAGCTATCTCGAGTATTGCTTCCTTATCAGCCAGATGACTAGCCTGAATCTTCTTCTTGAATCCTTCCCAGTCTTCCGGTGTAGCCTGATAGGTAAAGAGCTTGCTGTTTAAGGTGTAGAGGCTGCTCACATATTTGCGGAGGGCAGCTGCACGCTCGTTGGCAAGGCGCTTGTTGTTGGCATACGAACCATCAGGCGAAGCAAAACCATGGATATCAATATCTGTGATTTCAACGTTCTTGTCGTTCTTCACCAGGTCGATGGTGGAAGTAATCTTCTTCAGCTCAGTAGCATTCTCACGGAAGTTGGCAAGAATATAACTCTTGTTAACCACAAAGCTGAGATAAGCTTCACCCTTTTCGGCTCTCACCTTCTTGGCTTCCGCCTTCGGCTGCACGAAGAAATCCTTCGTAATCTTCGGTGTACGGTCGATATCCGCAATCGGCGTATTGTCCTGTTCTATCAGGTTGCCGCATCCGCAGAGATCTTCTTTCACCGAGAGTTTGAACTTCTTCATCCATTTCTGATAAGGAACAGACTGGGCGAAGTAAACCTGCTGACTGGTCTTGTTCTTGCGGGTAAGAACCTGTGCATGCGGATTCTTCTTGCTGTCGGCAAGTCGGCGGTATCTTACAGCCTGGTTTCTACCCTGGATGATGATAGGGTTGAGAGCGATAGAATCAGTTCCTACCATTACCGGTGTGAAAACAATCTGCTGCTCTGATTTCATCTTCAAATCGTTCAGATTCATACGGAAGGCAACGTCCATCCGGTTGCCGTTCTTGCGTGCTAAAACACTTTCTACCTGAACCTTACCCCCTGCCAGCTGTTGAGCCTGAGCAGGCATGATGCCCTGAGAGAAGAGCATGCAGAGGGGCGAAATGACCGCATAAAGCTTCATCTTATCCATATTATGATTTCCCTAAAATTTTTTGTATTCTGTCTAGTTATTACGTGTTTTATTGTCAGTTTAAAACCACAGTTAAATTAAATTCTTAGAACACGTATATGAGAGATAGTGCGGCTTTTGTAGGGCCCACATAGTTGCGGTGGTCTTTGTCGAGACATTTTTCGCATCGTCCGTAAAGCTTGTAAGGACTGTAGGCATATCCCAAACCGATAGACCCTTCGAAATTGAGGTGCTTATTAAGCAACCACTGATAGCCGTAGGTGAGGCCTCCACCAACATACCAGCCTTCATAGTGCCTGCCCTCCAGAGTTTTCGGCAGGATGCCGAAGGGCATGTCAATGTTTTTGATGTTGTATTCACCGCCTAGGGCATGGATTCCGAAGAAATGGCCTCCAAACTTCTGGCAGGTGTACCATCTGTATTCTGGCATAACATTCCAGAATCTCATCTTCTTGTCGCCCGAGAACTTCCAGGGGTTCAGGGTGCCGAAGAGTTGGAAGGTTGTTTTCTTGCCCGTGCCGATTTCGATGCCGGCGTTGGCAGATGTGGAAGCCCATCCCAGTAAGTTGGTCTTCAGAGCGACCTCCTGCGCTCGCGTCGTTGCCGTTGAAAGAATCAGCAGCAGCAACATAGCTGATTTTATGAATGTTTGCTTCATCATATCTTTACTTTTATATTTGGTTTCGTTTATATTAAACTTAGCCTTCGTTTGTTAGTTGGTATCTATTTTCGGCTGCAAACTTAAGAAGAAATCCAATACGAAGCAAGAAAAAGTTTCAAAAAGGTTATATTTCTTTGTGCAAACGATTGCACACTTTATGCAATCTGTTTGCGTAACACATCATAAAGCACATGATTATCGGCGTCTGCTTGCCGTCATTGGGAATCTATGTCTAAGATGTGGTTCTGACAGGATTCACAGGTGGGATATGCATACTTGCCCAAAGTGCGGGGGCAAGATGCAACCCACTGGCGAAGAAGAGTTTTGGACATGAAATCATAGTTTTTGGGACAGAAAGACGAAGAAAGCAAAAAGCCTGCTGGCTATAATTGTCAGCAGGCTTCTTTGTTATAATGTTCGCCCTTGAAATACAGTACTCTTGTGAAGAGGTAGTATGACTCCATTAAGGGTGAGCCTACGAGAGTTGAAGTTAGGCAGAATTTCCACACTGGCTTCATGACTTCCCTTATACATGGTAATCCAGATTTGGGCAGAGATACCAATACCAGTAACACTCATACTTACTTGTGTAGTCCCTTTCTTGTCTGTTTGAATTTTGTATCCACTTACGCTTCCCTGAACCGTAACTCCACCAATGCCATTAGGTCCGGAGAAGGGTACATTGAAGGCAACCTGCACAACAGCATCGTCCTTATTGACGGAAACGAAATTGGTGTTGGAATTAACATAAGCAATCTGACCATACGGGAAAACTACCTTGTCGGCTTCCAAAGTAAAGGTTGTATCCTTAATAGCGTCCAATGCTTCATCCCAATATACACTATCTATCCGGTTTTGCAAATCGCGCTGTTCTTTCCAGAGAGTTTTCTGACGTGACTTCAGACCATTGACCAACTGCTCGCTGGCCTTGTTTTTCCCCCATTGATACATATTATCTGACTGGTTTGACTGCGCACAGGCAAAGGCAGACATCAGACAGAAAACAAGTGAAATAAATATTCTAATCATCCTTGATCCTTTCCAAAATTAAATTCATATATTCAAAAAAGGGCTAGCCCCATGATCAGGACTAGCCCCCAATTTTAATTATTTTCTCGATGCAATGAATGTATCTTGAAAGCTGCATAGCACTTCAAGAAAGATTACTTAACCTCAATGTGCTTAACATCGTCTTTCTTCTCCTCCTTGGCTGTCTTAGGAATCTCAATCTTCAAGACACCGTCACTGACCTCAGCGGAAATCTTCTCCTGATCAGCATCCTCTGGCAAAGCATAACTCTGAGAGTAGCTGCTGTAAGAGAACTCACGACGCAAGTAATGCTCTTCCTTCTTCTCCTCCTTCTTCTCATCCTTGTTCTCGATGGATACATTCAGATAGCCATCTTTATCGATGTTCATCTTGACCATATCTTTCTTCAAACCAGGAACTGCAACCTCCATCGTATAAGCTGTAGCACTTTCCTTGACGTTGACTGCAGGAGCTGTTGCGTTCATGCGTGGCATCAAGTTTGTATCAAAGAAGTTGTCATTAAACCAACTGTTCAACCAATTTGAAACACTGTTATTTCTACGAGCTAACAACATAATGTAAAACCTCCAAATTCTATTTTTCTCGTCCTCTCTTCGCCTTCCGGCTCAGTCGGGATTTCTCATTGTTTTTAATTTATCCTTTTTAATAACGATTGCTTCGGCTTACGAGGCTCAAGGATTTCTAGAAACCCTCAACTGTCATTACTTAGGGTTCTTGTCGTTCCCCTTGCCCTTTCGGCTTCGGCTTTCACTCTATGTAGGAGCAAGTTACGTGCCAACCCGGTTTGTAGATTTGGAATAAACAGTTTTTGCCAATTTTGACTAAAGATTCTGCAAAATTGACAACAATGGATAATTAATTTAAACTTTACTGCTAAAACTTCATGTTTTTTAAACCTGTTTTTCAATCCATGCCATCAGTACCGCTACAGCATACTGTTGTTAAGAAACAGAAGATGTCTCTTGCAGAGAAAAGAGCCACTATGCATGGTGTTCAGACTTATTTGTCTGATGAAGACTATGAACTAAGATTAAGACAAAAAAGAGTTGTGAAGAGATATTACGTGATGCTTTAAAGCAGTATATTCAGGCATTTAAGTAAAATGTCTGCGAAGAGGTATCACCTTCTCGATGGAATATTAAGCAAGATGAGGATGTGTCATAAGTTTATGATTCACCCTCTTCTATTTGTTGAAAGAGATAGGATATGACGCTGAAAGAGATAGGATATGTTGTTGGAAGAGATAGGATATGTTGTTGAGACAGTCAGTATCTTCGATCGCACAACAGCTGTTGTGCGCTTGCATAACAGCTGATATGCGCATGCACAACACCTGTTGTGCATGCGGTAGCCAACTGTTATACACCAACTATTATCCAGACTTATGACACACCCCTCATCGTTATATAAATCTCTCTCTATTTCTAAAGTGATTCATATATATATATTATGTATATCGTAGTGTTCTATTCTTACTTGCTCAAGCTAACAGAATGGCTCATGTTAGCCATTTCTGGAATTGAGTCTACTACGTGTTTCAAGAACATGCCCATGCAAAGAACCATACCTGAAAACATAACTGCGGCGAAAGCCATTGTAAAAATAGTCATCATAATTATTAACCTTTTTAAAATTTATTATTTGTTATTCCTTAAATGCGAGTGCAAAGTTAACACTTTTTTATCGAATAACGGCATCTTTTGCCGAGAAATATCATTGCAATATGTCTTTCTTGATATGGGTCAACCACTTGTTTTTAGCCTTAAAAATGACATTTTGCTATCGGATATGTTGTTTTTGTGGCAATAATTTATATATATCATTTTTCTCGCATTGATATGTGTGTAACAAGATAGGGATTCCTGTCAGATGATAAGAAAAGGGCGCTCCTTCCTAAAGGATAGAGCGCCCTTAACTTTTATATCTATATAGGTATTGCGCTATTTGTCTATTGCTTTATTGCATGCTTACAGCATTGATCTTCTTCATTGTCATTTCAAAAAGCAAAAATCCTTTTTACCCTTTTACTTTTTTACCTTTAAAAGTTTGATTGTCTGTGTTTTTCCCATGATGCCTGTTACCACGACGATTCCATTGTCACGAATCTCCACCTTCTCATATTTGGCATCAACAATCACTTTTCCTTTCAATGTCATAATGCTCCAATGTTTGGGTATCTGTTCAAAGGCGCAATAGGCACCAACAGGTTGCGCTATACTGCAGTAGAGGGGTGGCACGATAACTTTACCATCTACCTTCACGCCCCATTTCTTTCCTGCCTGATACAATTCCTGTAATTTGATGGCATTGGCTCAACATCTTCTTCTCTCGAAGTGCTATGTAATAAATATATGATGTCAAAAATTTGTTCTATAAAGGAAGTGTATACGTACTATAAGCAGTGTAAAGAATTGGATTCTTTCATTGATAATAGTCTCTAGGATTTGACATAAGGTAAACTAACGTTCTATTCCTGATCAGATGTTTTTCCTTTATGTTCAAATGAGAGAAGTTTAGGCTTCCCGCCGACAGGTGTTCAATACTTTTGTTTACTGGAAAAATTGATAGATAAGATAAATTTAAAACGAATGGGGAAAAAGAACAATAAATCCGGTGCTCAGCCGATGAGTCCGGAGAAATATATCAAGGAGAAAGCCCGTATGCTTCCTCTTGGCAAATGCTATACTTATGCCAACTGGAAAGATGCCGATGAAATTATGGTCATCGTGACACGTATTCACCCAAAGGGAACTGTAACATGTGCGGATTTCTGCATCGACAAGTTGTGCAGGGGTCTGATAGGAACCAGATATTTCTTCAACGTATCACCCAGAAAGTTGGCAGAAATTGTTGAGTACTACTCGGATAAAGAGAATGACAGGATGGTGGAGATACCATATGAGGTGGCTCACAATCTGATCTATGGTTCCATTGAATTTGCTGAGGAAGCCGGCATTGAACCTGTTGATGCATGGGACATTACTCAATATATCCTGGAAGAAGATGATGACAACGTTCCTCTCATTGAATATCAATGGGGCTTGAATGGTATGCATTATCTGCTTGCAGAAGACAGGTTGGAGGTATCTTGTTATCTTTCTACCATGCAAGAACATCTTGGCAGAAACTTCAAGTTCCGAATAGGAGATAGTACGGCATATATTGGTGGATGGGATTGGCATGAAGAGGAATTTCAGGGTTGTGAATATGAAATCCATGAGGAAGTGTATGGCTACGAATTGCCATCATATCCAACTCATATCAAGCTGCTGCATCCCGAAGTGATGTCGTATCTGACTTTTCATGCCTATAAATGGATCCTGCTGGATCACATCATCGATTTCTTGCTGACTATAGATCACGAGGAGTTGCGTCAGGACTTGGAGAACATAATCAAGTATGGCTTGGGCAAATACCAGCATTTGAAAGCGACAGGGGAATTGTTTGCTGCCATACGTCATAGCATCATCCTTCTTGCAGAGGTGGGTAACATGGAATCTTTCCGTCTTCTGATGGATGTATTGAAGTTTGAAAGTGATTTCTTAGATCAGTTGAGCTGGCTGGCGACCAATTATCTCTTTGCCCCAACCCTCTACAAGTTGAATCCGGATCCTTTCTCTGAATTCACGAAATTCCTGAAAACGCCAAAGCTTGACCATTACTGCCGCATGAACGTTTATGAATATGTGGAGTTTTATGTTGAAAAGAATCCTGCCTTGAAGGAACAGGCGACAGCGTGGGTGAAGGACATGCTCGTCTTCTATGATGGCAGATTGGAACCGCTGACTGTTGTGATGGTTACGTGGTGGCTGCGGCCATTGATTTAGCTTGCAGCTTAGGAGCAAAGGATCTCATTCCTATCATCAACAAGTTGCTTTGTACTTATCTTGTTGATTTCAGTGATTGTGGACTTACGGCAGAGGTGGTTGAAGGGCTTCATCGGGGTGAACTGCTCAGGCAGGAGTATGCTCTTGATGTATATGAACGGGATCACAGGTTAGAGGAAGACAGCAACAGGTAATGGAGTAAAGGCATCAAAGCATTCTTCCTTTGGCTGAGTTTTGCAAACTGTTGTCTTTAGTTTGCTCCAAATTTTTGCAATCAGTTGTATATGTGGAAGTTAGCTTTGTTTGTAATTCTTTGATAACAAGAAAGTAAATAGAATGTATCCTCATTGACCTCAATACGTAATATCATAGTCCTACCTTTGCACCAGAAATTGTTAGTTATGAATTCTCTATAAAAAGGTAGTAAATGAAAAAGCAACGTATGAAGCATTGTTTCTTCGCGCTCACATTATGCTGTACTGCAGGAAGCATGTATGGTCAAGTTGCACAGGATAGCAGCAAGACTATTGAAAAGAAAAGTTCTGTAAATGGTAAAAAAATACAGAAGTCGAAGTTCAGCGACGATCCTATAGAACTGAATAATGTAGTGGTTACCGCTTTGGGTATCAAGCGTGAGGAAAAAAGTCTCGGATATGCTACCCAAACCGTATCTGGTTCTGAAATTACGGCAACGATGCCTGCCAACTGGTCTCAAGCTTTGCAGGGACAGGTGGCAGGTTTGAATGTCATTTCAGCCGGTGGTCCCCTGTCATCAACCCAGATTAATCTTCGTGGCAACGTTTCCATGAATATGGACGGAAATGGCGCACTTATCGTTGTGGATGGTGTGCCACTTTCCAGCCCTATGAATAATCCTGGTGGCTCTTATGGTGCCGGTGGCAACTCCGAAGGTTCGATTGACTTTGGTAATGGATTCTCTGATTTAAATCCGGATGACATTGAGAGCATTCAGGTATTGAAGGGAGCGTCTGCCTCTGCTCTCTATGGTTCAAGAGCTGCTAATGGTGTCATTATGGTTACCACCAAGTCTGGTAAGAAAGCCAAGAAGGGATTAGGTATCAGTTATAATTTCAATAATTCCTGGGAACAGGCTGCTCACTTTCCTGATTATCAGTATGAATTCGGACAGGGTGTAGCCAAGAACATCGGTTCTAAGGGGACAGAGTGGGCTGGACAACCTTATTACTCCTATGGTGCAGGTGATGATGGTTTGGCTAGCACCAGTGGTACAAGCTCAGCTTTTGGTGCGAAGTTTGATGGACAGATGTTCTATCAATATGACCCGGAGAAAGAAGGTCGTGCTGATGTGGCCACTCCTTGGAGAGCCTATAAAGACAATCACTCCGGATTGTTCCAAACGGGGCATACGATGACCAACTCCCTGGCCTTGACTGGTAATAACGGTACAGGCAATATGCGTATCTCTTTGACTCATAGTAAGAGTGAATGGATTTTGCCTAACTCTGGCTATCAGCGCTTGACTGCAGCTTTCGCCGGATCACAGCAGATTTCCAAGCGTGTGAAGATCAATGCACGTATGAGTTATACTTACAGAGATGTGGAGAATACTCCTCAGCTTACCTATAACTCTAACTCCTTAAGCTATTTCCTGATATTCATGAATCCTAACTTCAACCTCGATTGGTTTAAGCCAATGTGGTACAAGGGTAAGGAGAATATCAAGCAGATACGTCCATTCTCCAGTTATCTGCCTAATCCGTATGTTTTGCTTTACGAGGCAACCAACCCTGCAAAGAAGCATAGTTTCAATGGTAATATTTCTGCCAATTTTACCATCAATCGTTTCCTTGATTTGCAGTTGCGTTCTGGTTTACAGGCTACGGCTCAGCAGCAGGAGCAGCACAGACCATGGGATGACAAGGCTTTCCCTACCGGTTTCTTCAAGAAGCAGAACATCTTTGACTATGAGGTTAACTCTGATGTACTTTTATCTTACCATAACAGTTTCGAGAATGGACTCAACGTGAATGCTTCAGCGGGTGGTAACATGATGCAGTCGTATTATGATTTGTTGTCAGCTTCTGTTACCGGTTTGAATACGCCTGGTGTATATAGTTTGGCCAATGGAGTTTCAAATCCATTGGTTGGTACCACTATTCGCAAGAAGCGTGTGAACTCGCTTTATTTCATGGCTAATCTGGCTTATCAGGAGATGTTGTTCCTGGATATAACAGGGCGCAATGACTGGTCATCTACCTTGCCGCGCAAGAATCGTTCTTTCTTCTATCCTTCTGTGAGTCTGAGTGGTGTGTTGAATAGCATGATGAAAATGCCAAAGTGGGTGAATCTGCTGAAAGTGCGCGCTTCTTGGGCACAGGTGGGTAATGATACTCAGCCTTACAAGACATCACCTTACTATACAACTAGTGATTTCTCGGGTTCTTTGGTTAAGCCAGGTACACTTTATAATGCCGACTTCAAGCCCGAGATGTCTACCAACTGGGAAGGAGGATTGGATTTCAAAGCATTTGGCAGCCGTTTGGGATTGGATGTAACCTATTATTATAATCGCACCAAGAATCAGATTCTCAATGCTCCCTTTGATCCTACTACTGGATACACCAAGGGTACCATCAATTCGGGATGTGTCAGCAACAGAGGTGTGGAGATCGTACTCCGTGGTACTCCTATCAGGAATAGAGATTGGCAGTGGGATATGACCGCTACCTGGTCAACCAATAAGAACAAGATAGAATCACTTTCTGAATTTGCTGATGAGCGTCAGATTCTCGGTTCTTATGTGAGTGGCAATGTAAGTATCATCGGCACTAAAGGTGGAACCACGGGAGATATCTGGGGCTACAAACTCAAGCGTAATGCTAAGGGTGAGGTGATTATCACTTCTGCCGGTTTGCCTGCTCGTCCTTCTGAGATTGAATATGTGGCATGTGCCTTACCAGACTGGGAGGGTGCGTTCAATACCTCTTTGCGCTTCAAGAACTGGTCATTCTCCATGCAATGGGATGGAAAGGTTGGAGGTATGACCTATTCTCAGTCACATCACAAGATGTGCGAACAGGGTCACCTGGCTGAGACCTTGAATGGTAGAAAGCCTGGAACCAGTCTCTACCTGGATATTGCGGACCCTGATGTTCTGAAGCTCTTTGAAAAGCAGAAGATTACTCCTGTAGCTGGTGTGTATTGCATAGCACCGGGTGTGGTTGATAACGGAGATGGTACTTATAGTCCGAATCAGAAACTTGTCACCCTGGAGTCATATTATAAGGAGTATTACCGCATTGGTAATGTGGAAACCAATACTTTCAGTACCACTTATCTCAAGCTTCGCGAGGTTCGTCTGGATTATCAGTTGCCAAAATCTTGGTTGAAGAATACTTTCATCAACAATGCTTCAGTGGGTATATATGGGCGCAATCTGCTTTGCATTACCAGTTATCCAATGTATGACCCGGAGACAACCTCACTTGATGGCAATACATTTGTACCAGGTGTAGAGGTGGGTACTCTTCCTACCAGTCGTTCCTGGGGTGTTAATCTCAAAGTTGATTTCTAGTTAAGAATAAGATGTAATGAACAAAAAAAGAAAGAATCGATGAAAAAGATTTTTAGAAATATAATGACGCTGATGACCGTTCCTTTCATGCTGATGACCTCGGCATGCGAATCAATGGACGATACCAATGTGGATCCAACCCGTATGAATACTGCTAATGCTGGAAGTTTTTTGGATCCTCTCATTTATGGTATGGGCACTTACACCTGGACCCGATACAATAGCTGGACCTTCCAGTTGATGCAGTGCCTTGTAACAACAAACTCCACCAGCGGTGTGGGCTGGTTCAACATCAGTGATACGGCAGGTGATGGCGTCTGGACCAATTATTACAAATGGAATACCAATGCCAAGGCCATCTATGACGAAGCCGTGAAAGTAGGAGATCCGAACTATCAGGCAATTGCATTGACCCTCAGATGCTGGATATTTGAGAACACGACAGATGCCTTCGGTGATATTCCTGTACAGGAATCATGCCGTGGTGAGGAACAGCTCTACTATCCAAAGTTTGAGTCTCAGACTGATGTCTACAGGTTTATCATCGACAGCTTGGATGTGGCGAACAGCATATATAATCTCAAAAAAGGTTTGCAGTTCAATACCAATGGTGACAAGATGTATTGCAGCAGCGGTTCTGACTTACAGGGCATCCTGAAATGGAAGAAGTTTACCAACTCCTTGCGTTTGCGCGCTTTGCTGCGTGTCATAGATTCCAAGGAATTGGGTGATTTGGCCAAGGCAGAGTTGAAGAAGATGTTGGCAGATCCTACTACTTATCCGGTTTTTGAATCGAATGATGACAATGCTAAGGTACATATCTCAGGAATTGCTCCTGATGAAGCTCCAATGACACGTCCATCAGACCTTTCTGCCTACAAGTCACTTTCTGCATTTTTCATCGATCGTCTTCAGGATTGGAAGGATCCTCGTCTGGAAGTGTTTGCAACTCAGGCTACCAATAAGGATCCTCAAACCGGTCAAGAGGTTACTTCCTTTATCGGTTTGCCTAGTGGTTATGATGTGGAGCCTACATTTACTGCTTCTTCTCCAAATGCGGCAAATCTGGCCACAGCGCCACAGGATATACAGTGTCTCACCTATGCAGAGGTACTCTTCATCAAGGCAGAGTTGGCACAACGCGGTCTTATCTCTGATGATGCCAGGCTGCTCTATGAAAAAGCTGTTGCTGCAGCTATTACGCAATGGGGAGTTGAGGTTCCTGACGGGTATTTTGATAACGGGAAGGCAGCGTATGATGGAACGCTTCGCCGCATCATGGAACAGAAGTTCTATGCACTCTTCTTCATTGATTTCCAGCAATGGTTTGAGTATAATCGTACCGGTTATCCTGATGTACCGAAAGGTCCAGGTGTAGATGCTTCATTGCATATGCCATATCGTTTCAAATACCCAGCTATCTTGCAACGTATGAATCGTGAACATTATTTGGAGGCTGTGAAATCGATGGGTGGTGATGATTTCAATACCCGACTGATCTGGCAGAAGAGACCAGAATTATAATTGATTAGATGTTTAATGAAAGGATTGAAAAAATGAAAGTAAGACTATTTTTGATTGCAGCGCTTCTGATGGGTACTATTGCCCACATGGCTGCACAGGACAAGAAAGAGTTTACGCTCGAAGTATATGGTGGGGAGATTCCCAATGTCAAGCCAGCTTTTGATGAAGAGCATTTCTTAGGTGGTGAGATTACCAAGAAATGGAATACTTTCCTCTGTAACTATACCCACACCTATGAGGTAGAGGTGGGGTTGAGTTCTTCAGGAACAGAATTTAGAAAGCCGGCTGTCTTCAAGGCCGTGGAGCGTGTGAACAAATATGTAAAGAAGAGCTATAAGTCGCAGCATATGACCAAAGAGGAGGCAATTCGAATCATGAGTCATGTACTGGATTGTGCCAACATCATCTGCCTGGAGAGTGATACTGCAGCCTTGGAGGAGGCTGCCGGTGATGCCAATACTGCAGAAGAGGCTTTGGCTTTCTTTGACCATATTAAATTGATAAATGTTTAGTTTTTAGCGTGATGAATAAAAATCTGAGTAAAATTCTGTTGTTAGCGTCTATTGGGGCCATGCCATTGGGTATGGCTGCCCAACAAGCTTCTTCTTTTGTTTTTTCCGGTAAGGTAAAAGACATCAAGGGTAAGGGGATTGCCGGGGTGGTTGTAAACAATGGCCGAAGTTTTGTGCAAACCAATTCTCTTGGAGAATGGACATTGCCTACTGATACCAATGTCTGCAAGTTCGTCAGTATATCCACTCCTTCATCCTATGTGCTTCCCTGCCAGAAGAGCCTTGCTAAAGGCTTTTACGTTCGCGTGGATGAACTTGTAAAAGATCACAGCCGACATGATTTCATTTTGGAGAAGAGGAAAAAGTTATCTGATAAGTTTTATTATATTGCCATCTCTGATCCTCAAGTAAAGAATGAGCATGACATGAAGCGTTGGAAGCAGGAATCTATCCGCGATTTGAAGGGCTATGTGGATACCCTGAGCCGAGAGAGAGAGGTAGTGGCCAATACCTTGGGAGATTTAGTATTTGACAGTATGAACCTGTATGGTGAATATGCCGCCTCATTTGATGGCATCAAAATGACTACCTTCCAATGTATAGGCAATCATGATTTCGACAAGCGTTATCAGGATTTGCATAATATGACACTTGGTACACCTGTATATGGAGAGCAATATTTTCACCGTTTTTTCGGACCTGTCAATTATTCCTACAACATAGGTAAAGTACACGTAGTTACGTTGAAGAATATAAATTACGTGGGTCACAAGAAGTATATAGAGGCTATTACGGATGCTGATTTAGACTGGCTGAAGCATGATTTGAGTTTTGTACCGAAGGGCTCTTTGGTCTTCCTCAATATGCATGCGGCTGTTTGGAATAGCACAGAGGGTGAGGGCAATGTTCGCAATGCAGAGGAGTTGGCCGATGCCCTAAAGGATTATCAGGTACATGTCTTGACTGGTCATACTCATTATTTCCAGAACAATGTCATGGATGCTCAACTTTTGGAACACAATATTGGTGCCGCCTGTGGTGCCTGGTGGAAGAGTCAGGTTAATCGCTGTGGAGCGCCTAATGGTTATCTGGTGATGGATGTGGATGGGAATCAGCTGAAATGGCATTATAAATCCACAGGTCATAGCATTGATTATCAGATGCGTGTTTATGGTAAAGGTGATATGTTGAGTCAGCCTCAATATGTAGTGGTAAATGTTTGGGATTGGGATCCAAGCTGCAAGGTTGAATGGCTGCAGGACGGACAAGCCATGGGTGAGATGGAGAAGTTTGTTGATGTAGATGAAGCCTATGCTGCGAGCAAAGGACATAAGGAAGGTCTTACTGCTACCGGGCATCTGTTTAGAGCCTTGCCTTCTTCTGATGCCAAGAGTATTACGGTGGTATTCACCAATCGTTTTGGAGAGAAATATGAGCAAACTGTTCTGATTTCAAATCCAAAAGTTAAGACTCAGATAATAGCACATCGTGGGTATTGGGATACGAAAGGTTCGGCCCAAAACTCGATAGCTTCTTTGCGTAAGGCTGCAGAAGCCAAGGTTTACGGTTCTGAATGTGATGTGCATATCACTGCTGACAGTGTTATCATTGTCAACCATGACCCGAAAATCAATGATTTGATCATTGCTGATTCAAAGTATGCTGATTTGAAAATACAACTTCTAAAAAATGGAGAAGAAGTATCAACCTTAGAGCAATATTTAAATGAGTTGAAGAATCATCCTGCAATAAAACTGATTCTTGAAATCAAAAGACAACCTTTACAGTGCGACGAAGATCGTCTTACTCGCAAAACGGTGGAGATGGTGAATCGTATGGGCTTGACCAAACAGGTGGAGTATATCTCTTTCAGTTCTGCAGCTTGTGCATTGGTTCGTCAGTTGGATTCTAATGCTGTTATTTATTATGTTAATGGCAATTATACACCAGCTGAAGTGAAGAAACTTGGTTATCAAGGTATTGATTATAGTTATAAGATACTTTTCAAGCATCCTGAGTGGATTAAAGAAGCTCATGAATTGGGATTGAAGGTAAATGGATGGACTTCTGATGATGATGTTATCATCAAGAAGCTCATTGAAATGAATGTTGATTTCATTACTACCAATAAGCCGGTAGAGGCAGAGAAACTGGCAAGGAAGTTCTGATAGCTTCATCAGTACCTGGTTCATAACAGGCATTTATATGGTACAGGATGGAGTTGTAGTATTTAGAACAATCATAATGTTTGGAATACAACGGATAGTAAATTGATTAGTTTGTTTCTTAAATCGGTGAGCCATCAGTAAAACTGGTGGCTTTTTTAGTACTGTGCAGATAGGATGCACTGAAAATTTGTACTTTTGTGGCAAATTATTGAGTAATTTGTGACGTAGTATCTTATTTTTGTACTTTTACAGGCTGAAAACGGATACTATTATCCGCTAACATTAATTGAACTACCCACAAGCTAAAGACTTGTAGGATTCCGACTTCATCAAGGAATGCTTGCAAGCAAGTCTTACGCCCTCTCCATCGGTGTAATCGACAGTTCCTGCCGATATATTTCTTAAACCTTCATCAAGTATATTTTTTGCTACATTCAGGTCACGGTCTATTAACTCACCGCAATTTGGGCAAGTATAGTAGCATCATCATTCTTGATCCTGTTCCTGCTAAGATGCGTGATTACTGCAAGATTTCAAAAGAGTTGAAGTCTGATGGTAGTAATGTAGCTGGCGTTTTATGTGCATTGGCACCTGAGGAAAAGAAGAAGGTGGAAGCACTGGTGTCTAGCTATGTTCGACCACTTTCTGAGCGTGATATTAACAAGGTGATATCTGAGCCTGTTGGCCTGATTAAGTCGGATGCCATGCTTTATTGTTATGAGGATTGGAATCCCGAACAACCTGTTGATGCAAGAGGTATGAGTGATGGTACGCTTCGTTTTATAGCGATTGTCGTAGCTCTTTTGGCGGTTGCACCTCATAGTTTATTGCTTATCGAAGAGGTGGATAATGGCTTGCATCCTTCTCGTGCTAAGGAGTTGGTTGATATGTTGAAGGACTTGTCACGACAGCGCCAGGTTGATGTGCTCTGTACGACGCATAATCCAGTTTTGTTAGATGAGTTAGGCAACAAGATGATTCCGTTTGTCAGCTATGTTACCCGTGATGAGAACGGTGATAGTCATGTCAATCTCTTGGAAGAAAAAGAGAATCTAACCAAATTGATAGGGTGTCCAGTTCTCTGTTCTTAAAAACAAGCTGGAAACATCCCTGTTAATTGTTAATATTACGCTCTGATATTT